>MDTE01157035.1_pt1 | contig 30278 bp, 26 predicted proteins | sample 811231 | NCBI WGS metagenome assembly MDTE01 (sample SAMN05326651, study PRJNA326480) | marine metagenome | isolation source: seawater | place: Indian Ocean: Red Sea | collected 2010 | reverse complement strand
GAAGAAAAAGAAGAAAAAGAAGAAAAAGAAGAAAAACTAGACCCGTTTATTTTATTTAAAGAATCAAATCTAGAAGTTGCCTAACAATTAAAGATAATTAAGTTAACTATTTAAAAACAAAATATTTCTAAATATTTAATTTTTAAACTTTCCGAAAATTGTATTTTAATTAATAAAAATATTGTTATCTTGAATTAAAATGCAAGATTTTCTATATTGTTTTTAGAAATATCATTAATCTTATGAAAAGAATTCTTTATAAATATTAAACTATGAAAAAACCAAATAAATTTAACTTTCTTAGAAGAATTAAGATATGATTTTTCTATATTTTGGCTATTATCCTGAATATGTTAGGATCTAACAAAAAATATCTTAAATTATTTAAAAAAAATACAAAAATTTATTAATGTCAAAATTTTTAAAAATTAAAAAATGCCCTTACGATTTGATCAAACAAAACTTTTAGAATTAGGTAAAGATAAATTTATTCAATTTAAAGAATCAAAACCTTTCCCACATGTTGTTATAGATAATTTCTTATCTAAAAGAGAAGCGGAGACGCTTAGAAGAAATTTCCCATCAGTAAAAAATGATATATGGGTTTCTCCTTATAGAAATGGCAACCAATATGGAAAAGTTGGTAGTAAAAATAGTGATAAGTTTAATTGTCTTAATGATGAATTATATTTCTCATTGCTAGAGTTCAACAGTGCTTCTTTTCTAAAATTTCTTGAGGCCTTAACTGGAATAGAGTCTCTATTGCCTGATCCTGGATTTCACGGAGGCGGATTACACAAAATACTAAAGGGAGGTATTTTAGACATTCATACCGATTTTAATGATTTCACTAAAATTAAACTTTATAGAAGATTAAACATACTTTACTATTTAAATAAAGATTGGGTACCTGCATGGGGTGGTCAACTAGAATTGTGGGATAATAGCAAGGCCAAAGGAGGAAAGCTAATTAAATCAATCCCTCCATTATTTAATAGACTTGTGATCTTTGAGACTACAAAATCATCATTTCATGGGCATCCAAATGAGTGGAACTCAGATACTTGTTCAAGAAATTCAATCTCAGGTTTCTACTACACAAGTTACAAAGATAAAAATCAAGTTTACAATGGCGATACGGAATTTCAGGGTATAGCCTACAAAAAAATCTCCGAAAACAAAAAACCGATCTCTGGTTATAATTGGCGTTCTGACTTTAATAATGAAAAACCTTATTGGCAGAAAAGTCTTTTAGACAAGATACCTAAAAAATATAAAAAGATGATCTACAAAAGTAAAGATAAATTGGAAAAAATATTTAAAGGTGGTACTAAATAACTTGCAAAGGCTGGTTAATGTTTTTCAATGATAAATATAGCTGTCTTTGTAAACTTACCTGGGTGGAAAGGTTGTCCCCTTTTCTTTCAGGAATCATGCTTTTTTTAAAATAATAATTAACTAATAATTTTTCTCAAGCCCTTGAGCTTCAGCTTCAAGTTTTTCTTGATTTTATAAGAGTGATTAATTTTGGAATTAAGTTATTCAGGGACAAACATAGGAAAAACTAACGAAAGATATACATCTAATATATAGCCTATTCATCATATTAAGCTAAACAAAAGTTTTGCAATAACTGGGATATGGCGTAATTAGGGGTACTGCAATTGCCAGTATTCGCATGGCATGTAGGGGGCAGTGATTTTAGTCCGCTTGGCTCCACTTAATTTCTCCATTAATACCAATACATTTCAAGTAATTTTTCGTAAAAAGATAACTTTTTACCCACTTTTCCAAGTTTGTTTACTCAATTCTGCGCACTTAAATGTACTTAATGAAATCTTAAGTTCTTAAAAATTAAACCCTTTAAATAGGGTTGAACTTAAAGTAAACAAATCAAAGCCAGAAATTGTTTTGGTTGGTCAATACAAGTTTTATAAAAGCAAAATAAGGTACTAAAAGAGGTAGGTTTTAATAAAAATTATATTCTTATTGGATAGTTTCTATTGATTATAGATATATAGAAAAATTGATTAAAAAAATCTATCAAGTACAGTTAATAATTATAATATTTTCTTCTTATAACTTCAGAATTTAATTGTATATTTCTAATTAATAAACAAATTCTCTCAATATCAAATTTATTAACAGATGATCCAATTGGAAGTTGAAGTATTTCTTGAGTTAATAAATTAGTATTTCTTAAATCTGTTAAATTATTATTTTTAATCAATTTGTCTTTTATAAATTCAAAATCTTTTAGAGGATTTTTAGTAAAGACATTTTCCATTTTAAGTAAGTCAATAAAAATATTTTTTTTTAGACCAAATTCTTTCTCATCTATCCTAATAATTAAATCTTGATTATTTGTATTAGAGCAACTATAAGTTTTTTGCATTTTAATTCCTATTATATTTTTTAAATTTTCAAGGTAGATTTTTCTTTGTTCTTGATTTCTGCATTTATAATTTTCAAAATTTTTTAATGTACTTAAAGCAATCGCAGCTTGGAATTCTGACAATCTCCCATTAACTGTTCTGTCTACTTTAATTACTTTTTGAACGCCATAACTCGATCGGATATTTCTCATTTTTTCAGCCAAATGATCATCATTAGTAGTTATATATGCACCATCAAAACAATTAATAATATTTCCTGAATCCATACTAAATATTTCAAGAGAACCATTTGCTCCCAAAATTTTATTATTAAATTTAGAACCATTTGATTTACTTGAGTCCCATAAAATAGTTTTATTTGCCTTTATAGCCCAATTATTAATCTTGTTAATATTCGCACAATCTCCAAAAGAATTCAAAGCAATTATTGCAGAAAAATCTTCTTTATTAAAATCTGATAAGAGACATTCATCTATATGCAAAGTTTTATAGTTAATATCACAGTAAACGGGTTTAGCGCCTGCCCTTAAAATACTAAGAGTTAAATCTAATTCTGAAAAAGGTGAAATTATAATTTTTGATTTTATATTCAATACCTCTAGAGCTATCAAAAAAGCGATAGATTTATTTGTAACAGTTATTATATTTTTAGTGTTGTGAAAATAAGATAATTTTCTTTCAAGCTCTCTTACTAATGGTCCATTATTTGTGTAGTATTCTCTTTCAAAAATTCCTCTCATTGATGCAATATAGTCTTCCCATTCGGGAAAATTTAATTGTCCACAAAATTTCCTTTCGTTAAATTCTTTTTCTCCTCCTAAAATTACTAATTTAGAAATGCTCAAAATTTATTTAATTTTATTTTTTGAAATAAGGATTAGGAAATCACATAATCGATGGATATCATTTTCTCTTATTTGAAAGCCAGAAGGCATCAAGATAAATTTCTTTGAAAGGGACTCAGTAATTGGAAGATTTGCTGGATTATAGGGATAATTCATTTCTTTTTTGTGCAAGGGTGGTGAATAATATTTTCTTGCAAGTATATTATTCTTGTTGAAAAGAATAATTGTTTCGTCCCTTGTTAATGGCCAATAATTATTTATTTCAACTACAACATTTTTATAACTTGGTCTGGTCCCTTCTTCAAATTCTAATAATGAAATTCCTTTTATATCCTTTAATCTTTTTTTATAAACTTCATATATTTTTTTATTGTGTTTTATAAATTTATCTAAATTTTCTAAATTTGCTAATGCCATACAAGCATGTATTACATTGATTTTAGCATTCATACCATCTGTATTATAACCCATTCCATTTTTTAGAAATCCATAATTTCTAAGTGAAACTAAATGGTCATATAAAGACTTATCAGAAGTTGTAATATAACCTCCTTCTCCCCCATTTATAAGTTTACTTGCATGTAAAGAAAAAACCTCAGCTTTAGCTTGGGATCCAACTCTCCCATCAAAAGTTTTTTCAAAGACAGACTCAACACTATCCATTATGAGTGGAATTTTATTTATATCAGCTATTTTTTTTAATGATTTTGTATCACAAGTATTTATTATTGGATGTACTCCTAATATTAAAGAAGTATTATCATCAATAAGCTTATCTAAACTGGATGGATTAATTGATAAAGATATTTTGTCGACTTCACAGAATCTAGGCTTTAGATTGCACCAACTTACTAAATCTGCAAGCCTCCTATACGTCAAAGAAGGTAAAATAATATCCGATCTATTTCTTATTTTTAAAGAATCTATAGTTAGTGCAATTGCCCAAAATCCACTACACATTGAGATACAATATTTAGTCTCATGAAATTCAGAAAGCTTATTTTCTAATAATTCAATAATATATTCCTCTCCGTAAGATTTATTATATGAATAAAGATGTCTAGAGTAATTTATAAATGAATCAAATTCTGGTTTTGATAACCCTGAGGTCCCAATTGGATTATCAAAGAATTTATTTTCACTTTTTAAGATATTAAAATTCATTTTTTAGTCTTTTTACTTTCTACTTAAAATTGCGTCAAATCTATAATCAGCACTATAAAATCCTTTTGGCATATTTTTAAAACTTACTTGCCAACCATTACTTAAACAAAGATCTTTGAATTCATTTTTAGATCTCCAAATACCTATAACTGTATTGTTGTCTTTTAAATCTAAATCTAAAGGCTTATATTTTGAAAAAAATTTTTCATGTTTGGAAATATCAGGTAAATTCCCTATAAATATTGTTTTTACTGATGGATAAATTTCAGAGATAATTCTAAGAATATTATTCGATAAATTTTCATTAAAAAAAGAAAATGAACCATAACATAACACTTTATTAATAGATGTTTTGTAGGGAAATTTTTTAAGAAAAGTAATTATTTCACTTAGTTCAAATAAAATATTATTTGACTCAAAATACTCTTTGGCAACAGATATCATATATTCTGAATTATCTACACCATAAATTTTATTGCAAAAGTTACCAACCTTTGAAGATAAAGCACCATTTCCGCAGGCTAAATCAATAACATTATCTTTTTTATTTAAGTTTAAGTTGGTTATGATACTTTTTACTAATAAAGCAATTTGTTCCTCACTAACATTTTTACCATTTACAGTTCTCCTTATTTGTCCCCAGAAATCTTCCTTATCTTTAGTTTTCGCAAAACTATTATGATTAAAATTTGAATAATTGATCATTAAATAATTTTCTGAAGAGAAGATTAAATTAAATAGTTTTAAATTATAAATCTATATAAATTATTTAATATAAAAAATTTACTTTTATTAACTAATAAATTTCTTTAGTATTATTTTGAAAAAGTTACATGTAAGACAAGAAAACTTTCTTAAAAAAAAATAAATCTAAAAAAGGTTTAAGAGTTTTTTGAATAAAATATAATTTTGCAGTTATCTTAAAATAAGAATTAAATATTATTTATTCTTCGTATGACGAAAGCAGGAATTATGCAACCTTATTTTTTTCCTTATGCGCAGCAATTTCGACATATTAATCAATGCGATTTATGGGTAATATTTGATACACCCAAATATTCAAGAAAAAGTTGGTTAAATAGAAACAGAATCATAAATAAATCAAAATTATGGAGTTACATAAGTGTTCCAATTAAAAAAAAATCTTCACTAAATCAAATTAAAGAAGCAAAAATAAATGGAAATGAATGGATTGATATTTTTTTTAATAAATTAAAAATATATGAAAAAACAAAATACTACGATGAGATTATTTTCTTTTTAAAAGAAACTTTAAATTTTGAAAAAGAATTTTTAGGAGATCTAAATTCTTCAATAATTATGAAATTATGCAATTATTTCGAAATAGATACAGAAATAATTATATTATCTGATTTAAATTTAAATCTACCCCAAATATGTCCCCCTGGAGAATGGGCTCTAAAAATATGTAAAGAATTAGGAATAGACTATTATTCAAATGCTCCAGGGGGTGAAAATCTTTTTGATAAAGAAAAGTATTATTCAGAAAATATTAAACTTGATTTTTATAAACCAAAGAAATTAAAATATCTGACATCTAAATTTAAATTCGTTGAAGATTTATCGGTAATAGATTCTCTTATGTTTTGTGGCAAAGATTATCTTGTTGATTGGTTTAAATCATAGTATTAAAGAACTTCATTAATTAATATCATACTTTTAATATCATCTTCTTTATATCTATGATCAATAGGAATTGTTAATAAAGAAGTTCTATTTTTTTTTGATTTTTTAAGCTGCTTTTAAAAGAAAAAAAATAATTAAATCACTTCCAAAAAAAAATCTGATAAACATTATCTATTAAAGAAAAAAATTATGCTGTCATTTTCAGTTTAATATTATGAAAACCAATGATTTTAAATATCCTAGAAATTATTTCAATAAATACCGAAAGAACTAAATTTTTTCTATCTATTTAGTAATTTAAAATGTCAAATTATTTTTGGGTAAATAATAAAATAATCATTTGGATGGAAAAATATTTATTTTTTTAAAATCATTAATTATATCTGAATCTTTTTTTAATGCATTATTGGGATTATTTGAAACACATATAATTCGATCATAAATATCATTAGCTATTGGGAAAAAATTACTATTATCTCCATACAAAAATGGTTTATAGTACTTTCTTAATGAAATATGTTCCGTTTTTTCTAATATATCTTTGGTTTTGATTTGATCTGCTAAAAAAGGTGTAAATGCTCTTGGAGAATTTGGTAATGAATTTCCAAGAAGAGGTTTTAATGGCAAAGAATAATCAGATATTAGAGATTTAATCCTTCTTTCTTGCATTTTGTAGAGATTATTCCACTGATTATATGTTGCCAATCTCAATTGGATTACTGCCGCAGATATATCACTAATTTTTTTATTTCCTGAATATTTGCTAAATAATTGTTCTTTTTTATCTGCTCCAAAGTTTATTAATTGCCTTACTATTTTTTCATCACTTTTATCACATATTATAGCTCCACCCTCACCGAATCCCCATGGTTTAGTATGATGAAATGACAAAATTTCAGGAATATTATTTGCTTCCGCTCCGCATCTATCAGTCAAACCTGTAGCATTATCAACGACTATAAACTTATTATTTTTTTTACAATATTCGATTATCTCTGAAAAATTTGTACCTTGGCAAAAAACATTTGTATAAATAATACCATCAAAGCTATCAAGTGATATTTTTTTTAATTTCTCCAATGAAAAAAGGCCATTATTATCACAATCAATTTTGATACTTGAGTATAAGGGGCCTATAAAAGGGGAGAAGAAGTTAAAGGAACTTACTATCCATCTTATTGGATTATTAATAGTAAAGTATTTTTCCTGAATTAAACCACATGCGATTTCTAATGCAGAAGTTCCACTGTTAGTAAAAACAACTTTTTTATTATTGGAAAGATTTAAAAAAGAATGAGTTGATTCCTCTAAAAGACGTACTACAGGGCCATGATTAGCATGCCAATTTTGTTTCTCTGACAAGCTTAAAAGTGATTTAATAAACTCAAAATCATACATCTTATTTTCTATAAATGATATTTTAGATGATTTTGCTTCGATTAAAATTTCGTTCTTAGAAATTATATTTAATTTGGAAATATTATCTAGTTTGGATAAGCAGACTTTCTTTATATTAGGTTCAAAGACGATATCATCATATGCTTTTTTAAAGTATTTTTTGCTCTTTAATTTTTTAGGAGCATATCTATATAATTGATCAAAATAAACTTTACTCCATGGTTTTTTTATTGGACCAAGAGAAGAAAAAGGAGAAAAAATACCGCCCATATCAATTATATTTAGGGAATTAAAACAATAAAATAATTTAAATCCAAGCCATGTAGATATTGCTCCACCCGCAGATAAAATTAGAAGTAAATTATTTTTATTTTCATAATTTCTTACTATCAATTTTATTTTATTTAGAATATTTTCTCTAATAGATGCAGAACCAGAAGTTGGAATTTCTATATAATTATTTATTTTGCAACCAAAGTCAGATAAAACTTCCATATCTGAATTGTTACCAACAAAAATAACAAGCATATCTTCGGAGTTGATAATATTAAAAAAGTTATTTAGGTTTCCTTGAATTGCTGCTAACTTAAATTCATGCCCAGTAAATCCAATTTCAGTGTTTTTTTTTGAGATTTTAGGATTTAAAACTTCATTAATTAGAGATTTACAATCCTTGATACTTTCAATTGGAGTTCCAAATATTTCTCTTGCTTTAGGCCAAGGAGATATCGAAGGGAAAAAATATAATCCATTTTCTTGATCTTTTAATGAGTAATTATTTAAAATCAAAAGAACTTCATTCGCTAAATATTCAAAAATAGAGTCGATCCTATTATCTGAATTTTTTGAAAAAGAAATATTTTGATTATTAATAAAGTAATCTAATTTATCAATTTTAAGACCTAATTTAATAAGCCTCTCCCAAAATCCATGATTAATTTTTAAAAAACAAAATCTTTTTTCATTAACATCTTTTAATTTTTTACAAATAAAATTAAATCCTGGATTATCTAAATTTTCAATTTCTCTAAGAATTAACATATTTAAATAATAAATTCTTCAAAATCTAAGATTATAATATCCTAAAAATTGAATTTTATAAATAATAAATATGTATAAAAAACTTCCTTGTGGTTCTTTTATAATTTAATAAATATCTGAAAATAGAAAATTAAAATCAAACTAGACATGATTTTGATTGATAAATATAAGGTTTAGAAATGTCTAATCTGGAAATAATAAAAATTGTTTAGAGATTGACTACTTGTGAAACATCTATAGTTATAACTGATATTTAATGGAACACTCGTAACTCAAAAAAGATTCAAGATTTAATGGATGAAGTTTTTGTGATTTTGGAGTTACTTGTTTTGAACTTTATGTATTAAAAAGTGAAGAAGAAAAAATTTGCCAGTTCTTAGGTTCCAACTTTATCCTATTTCCCAGAGAGCTGTTTCACTAGTCTTTTAAAAGGTTTGAAATTTGAAAAATGTCAAGCGTGGGACTAGGATTAAATCCCTTTAACTATAATTTTTTTATATTTAATATAAACTTAAGAGCGATTTCCCTATTTTCTATGATCATACTGAGATTTGTGATTAGATTACGATATAGCTAAATTCGGAAAGAATTCTTGCAATGCTCGGTTTAATAATAGATTTAGTTAATTTTCTTAATTCAAAATAAGCAGGAAGCATCTTTTTAGGTTAAATTTACAATAATTCTCAGAAATATTTGTGCAAATACCTTTAATTAAATATAAGTATCACTCTTTATATTCAACCGCTAAATTAGATAGCACTTTTTCATTGCAAGACTTTAACTTTTTCTTGGGACATTATTTTAGAATCAGGAAAAGTATTAAGAAGGGTAAATTACTATCAAGCAAATATAGAGATTTTTTTAAGTCAAATAAGGCATCCAAAAAACTTGATGAATTAGGTATTGTTCCTCTTAAGCCAAATTTAAAGATTGTTCAAGATTTAAGAAATAAATTTAAAAAGGAAATAATAGAACTTAAAGATAGTAAAAGTAAATTTCCTCCCGAAAATAGAGGAGTTAGTAGAAGTATAAAAATGCTATGCAGTATAAAAACAAAAGATGAAATATATTCGTATTTTGAAAATTTATGTAAGTATTTAGGTGTTTTTGATGCCGCAGAGGCCCATAAAAATATGCCAATGCAGTTAAGTTTTGTTGCTCTTCAGATTAATGACTCAGATGACGGAGGGATCCTTAAAGCATGCAGGGACGAAACAGGGCGAATAAGTGAAACAAAATACATGCATATTGATTCTGGTGTTAATACAATGAAATGTATTTTATATTTAAGTGAAGGAGTAAGAGAAGGTAAAGGTGCTTTTTCTTATGTATTAAATTCTCATAAACATGAGTCGCTCCATGTTTTTGCATCAAGAAAAGCAAATGACGTTAGTAATTTAGAGTCACTTAGAAAAAGTTCCATTAAAAGAAAATTTATGAATCTTCCAAGTATTTTTAAACATAAGGCAAATTTTGGAAATGATCTTATTGATTATGAGCATCAACTTGCGGCCAAAAAATTACTAGAAAATGAAGTATTTATGGAATCTGATAAATGTTTAGGATTTATATTCAATCCTGATGGTGTACATAGAGGTGCAATTTTTACTGAAAAAGGAGAGAGGATAATCTTACAAATTATGCTAGAACCCTGTTTTAATGAATTTAAAAAATAGAAAATATACTTTGAGTACTCGAAAATCTTTAAATTTAAGTTTTATTCCAAAAAAAATTATTTATTATTATCAACATTATTTATTACTAAATCTACAAGCTCAAGTTCTTTAGAAACTATTCTATTTTTTTTATTGAATCTCCTAATATGGAAACCAAAAGGTTTTCCCTTCCAAAGGAATTCTTCCCACTTATGCTGTTTGTACAGACTAGGTAAACCAAAGTACTCAAAATTATTTTTTGACTTAGCATAGTAGTCTTTAGCAGGTAAATAAGATAATTTTTGAGGTAAAAAACTTTCAAATTTTCTTCCAAGATTCGTTTTTAAATGAGGCATTGGGAAAGCATCACTGAATTCAACTACTGGCTTTAACAGTTGTTTTTTATATCTTTTGTTGGAAAATTTTTTCTCTATTAAATAACCAGTATCCTTTGAACTATTTATAAATCTTCTATTGAAAACTAATCTGTTTATTGTTTTTATTTTAGAATCAATTTTAGATTTAATTTTATTCTCTAATCTAAGGTAGCCTTCAAAAGGCTTTTTCAAAGATAATAGTAGTGATGAAAATTTAATAAGTCTTTTTGGAACTTTAATACTGTACATTTCATATTTATTAATTAATCTTTTTGTTGAGTAAATAAACATATGAAGAAGTATTTGGTGCCACTTATAAATTTGTAATTCTTTAGGAATGTAATCTTGATTATTTTTCATCTTTTGTTCTAGTTTTTTTAAAGAAGTTTTGTTGATTAAATCAGGAAGAAAATCAAGGGATTCCTGATTAACTCTATTCATATTCATGAATAAGCAGTGTACACATGGAAAATTTTTATATTTCGTATACCATTTTGGATGCCATGGACTTCCGAAAAAATCAAGATCTCCCTTATCCATAAATTCAGTAACAATTTTTATCCAATCATTTTTTAAAATAAAAAAATCAGGGTCAAGAACTAAAAGATAATTTGTCATGATTTTATTTTCTTTCAAAAACTTATTTAGTGATTCTGCATGTTGATAAGAACCTCTAAAGTTTGAATGAATTGAATTATTTTGACTTACACCTTTATGTACAAAAATATTTTGGTCATTTATTTTAAAGTTGTTGCTACTTTCATAAAAGTTATCAATTAAATAAATGATATAGTTATCTCTTTTATTTAACTTTTTAATAAGATTTATGTTTCTTGTGATGTAAGATTTGTCTTCTGGACCAAGAACCGAAACTATTGTGATATCTTTCATTTCTTTAACTCTCCAATCATATGTCTGTAAAGATTTGAGTTAGTGTGAATTTGTTGGGATGGTTCTTTTTCATTTAAATATATTGACTTTGCATATTTATAAATTTCTTTAAGAGGTTTTTTGAGTTGTTGGATATTTTTAGGTTGATTTAAAACTGTATATGGAACATCAAGAACTTTATATTCTTTAATATCATAAAAATTAGCAATTAATTCATGGACATCACTAATTTGATTATTATGTGGAGATTTTGCTTTATTGTGACTGTATATACTTTCACAATTAGAATTCTTTAGCCATTTTAAATAAGTAATAACTTGATTTTCCGTCATCTCTTGGAAAGAAACCATATTTATACCTAGATTTATTTTATTTAAAATTATTTCATCAATTACAAAATGGGGTAGAAAGATAAAATCATATTCTGCAATATTATTTTTAAGACTTTCCAAGGTTGATTTATCGTAGAAATATATTTTCGCGTCTGGAAATATTGTTGATAAATAAACAGATGAAAATAATAATGTGCCTGGCAGATCAATAATAATATATGTAGAGTTGGGTATTGTTTTTTTAAATTGATAACCAAAACCACCCCAACCTCCTCCAATCTCTAGAGCAATAAATTTTGAATTATTATTTGTTTGTTTTTTAATGATGCCGAATTTATCTAAAGCAATTAAGGATTCATAAAACTTTAAAGTATCTATATTTATAAGATCACCATTTATGTTATGTCCAAAACCACCCATTTCAGAAGATTCGCCAATAAGTAAATTATTAGGATCAACTTTTTTCAGTTGATTTAACTTATTTTCAAAAGATTTGGAAGAATGACTATGATGACTTCTATATGGATATGAATGAACTCCAGTAATATGATAACAATGTTCCCTAAGTTTATTTACGATAAAAGGACTAGCATCAAGCATATATTTAAAACCCTCTAATTCTTCTTTCCAGTATTCACTGGGAGCATCATCATTATTTATTTCACTTTTATCGATAAATTCAATAATTTTAGAGCAAAAAATTTTATAGTTTTTGTAGGCTAAGCTTCCTTTGTATAAATTTAGTTGATCAATGTATTTCATAACTTTAATTACTTAATTAATATTTTAAATTCTCCAGGACTCAAAAAGAATTTTCATTTAAAAAATTTATAATTATTTTTGCAGCAACTTCTCCAGCTTTTTCTTTATTACTAGTAGGTCTAACGAATTCTTTTATAAATAATTTTCTAATTTTTTTGTTTTCTTCTTCTTTAGAAGGTAAATTTTGAATATAAGTTGCAAATTCTTTAGGGCTTTTTACTATGGGAAATATATTTGATTTCATTAAATAATTAAAATGATGTGCGTTAGTTTGGGTCGAATTATATTCTTTTGTCAAGTAAGCAATGCATGTCTTATTCATAATAGTTGCATCAATCATTCCAGAAGTATTTAAACCTATACTGCATAATGAGTGAATAACAGAATTATAAAAGTTTTTTTGAGCTTCAAAAGATTCTGGTAATGAAAATCTTTTTGGCCACAAAATTATATCATCGTTTTCAATTTTTTTGTAATTATTGAAGTTAGCAGGATGTGGCCTAGCTATTATTTTAATTTTGTTAAATGGACTAGGGCTTAACTTAATTTCTTCTAAAAGGTTTCTTATTATCCAAGTCTCATCTCTAGCAATGTTGGCTGAAGAACCAAGATAAAGAATATATTCATCATCCTTATTGATACCCATCATGGATTTGAAAATTTCAGGTTCTTCTCTTAAGTTTGGATTTAACCATTTGTCAAAGAATGGTGAACCTGAAATTTTTATTTTATCTTCTTCAAACCCATGAATTTTTAAGGCGTCTAATTTATGAGAATTATTCCAAGCAATTAATAAATCTGGTTTCGTATGAAATATTCCTTTAGTTGATAAGTTGTCCCAAGACAAAACAGGCACGACTGTCTTAATTGATAACTTTTTGGCAGATTTTATATAATCAGTTTGTTCACAAAACCTCATATTAGCAGGTGAAATAATAATTAAATCGGGAGATGATTTTCTAAGATAATTATCAATATTTTTACTTGTTGGAATTAATTTTTCAATTGTCTTTAAGGTTATAAAGAATATTTTTGAACCTACAATTTTTTTACAAAAGTTATAACGTGTTATTGATTTAATTAAAGGTGGCAAGTAACTTCTCCATCTTCTAGCATAAAAATAAGATTGATCTTTTCTAGAAAGGTAAGATGAGAAAGTTGTTAATTCTCTTAAAACAAACACAAAGTTTCTAAAAATATCTTTCCTCCTCTCTGACCATCCTATTGATATATTTTTTTTATATTTACTCTCAAAAGATTTCAATGATTCTTTGGGTTGGTTTTCACTCCATTTTTTGTCAAATAGTATCTTTAATTTAACATCATATTTATCAATTAAACTTGAAAGTATTGATTCATAATAACTGAAATGATAGACAGATCTTCCTAAAAATAAGATATTATACTTCTTTTTAATTTGAACCATTTAGGATATTTTTAACAATTTATAATAACATATGAACAAGTTGTTAAATCTATTTATAAATGGTTGTATCTATATTTATTCGCGAAGTAATTTTTTAAAATATCTTTTTCATTCAAGGCTGTATCATAAGCTCTAAATATTGATATTGCTCCTTTATAAAGTTTATTTTTATGAGAAATTCCAAGATGGTTTAAGTTTGGGTCAAATTTTGTGTTTAGCACAATTTCTTTTCTTCCAGCTAATTTATATGTATTTTCTAAACTTTCTCCATTGAGGAATAAGAATATTTTATTATTTTCAGATTCATTTTTATTAATAACAATGCTAATCTGATTAAACCCATCTTTTATTGATTGAGAGATCTCTTTTGAACCATATCGATATCCTCCAATTGCCAATGAAAATTCATCCCGAGAGAAAGTAATTGCGAATTTTTTGCCATCTTCTAAATTCCCATAACTTAATAAAGTCTGGCTTAACGAAGGTTCGTGAGGCAAAGCCCAGATTTCTATAGTTCTTGGATTGTTTCCTAAAGGTAAAAAAGGTTTTGTTCCCAAGAATATAGAGGCACTTATACCATCAAATTCGAAATACCCACCATTCTTGTTTATAAAAAGCGTGGCGTCATCCAAAAAAACATCGTTAGAGTTACCCGATATATCAAGCCATTTTCTCCCATTCCCTGGATAAGAGTCAAAAATCCCTGCATCAAGATGCTGAATTAAATTACTTTGAATTGGACTCTCAAATCCTGGACGTATTTTTTCTTCTATAATTATTTGATTATTCTTAGGTTTTAGAAAATCTATTTTCTTTTCAACTGTATCAATCTTTTTTTCTTTTATGATGCCCATATCATTCGAAAGATAGTTTTCAATGGCCTCCTCTACTTCTCCATCAAATACTATCTCTCCTTTTCTCATTATTATGCCCCTGTCACAGCAAGCTCTTACTCTCCCCATACTGTGAGAAATAAATAATAAAGTCATTCCTTGCGAACACAACTCTATTATTTTTTCAATACATTTCTTTCGGAATGCAACGTCTCCTACAGCTAATACTTCATCCACTATTAGAACCTCAGGATCAAATGATAAGATCAAACTCATAGCTAGTCTTGCTTTCATACCTTTTGAGTACCTTTTAATAGGTGTATTCATGAATTCTTTCGTTTCTGCAAACTCTACGAGTTTTTCATACCTCATATCTATTTCTTTTTTTGACAATTGATAAATTGCTCCCATCAAGTAAATATTCTCTTTCCCAGTAAGCTGTTCATCAAAACCAGCACCTAAAGATATAAGTGGGAGAATTCTATTTGATGTAATTATTTCTCCAAATGATTGCCTAGTTATACCTGCAAGTATTTTTACTAAAGTTGATTTACCCGCGCCATTCTTACCTATTATTCCGACTCTTTCTCCTCTTTTTATTTCTAGGTTAATATTTTTTATAGCAAAAAACTCATCTCCTTTAATTACCTTCCCCTCTTCTTTAATTAAGGATTTTGTATTTGATGATCTTCCTAAAAAATTATAAGGGTTTAAAAATTCAGATAATCCTTTTAAAGTACTTTTTAAAGAAATAAATTCTCCTTTGCGAAATTTCTTATAGATATTCGACGCACTGATAACGGTTTGATTAGGATAGTTGTTAGTCAAAATTTTAAAGGATATCTACAAATTTAGATTTCTTATAATCAAAAAATAGGAAACCTGTAATTAGAAGAATTGAAAAGAACATTGAACATGAAAGCAAATTAGATAAAGGAGGCTTATTAATTCCAAGCAATAGAAATCTTGAAGTATCCATTATCACGGTTAAAGGATTATAGTCTGTAATGAAGCTAAACTCTTTAGGGATGCTTACCGTACTATATCCAACAGGAGTTATTAAAATCAGAATCTGTAAAAAATTTCCAATCGCAAACTTTATATCTCTAAACCATATTGTAAATGTTGCCAACCAAATTCCTATAGATAGCCCTGCAATAAGAACAAAAAAACAAAATAAAGGATAAAAAATTATATTTGTATTTACAGGGTATTTGCTTCCTAAAAAAATTAATAAAGTAATTACAAATAGAATAATAAATTCAAATAAACAAGAGAAACTTGCAACTAATGGGAAGAGATATTTTGGAGTGGATATATTGGTAACTAGTTTTTTATATCTAATGATTGATGTAGTAGATTTTATTAAAACATTCGAAAATAGCTCCCAAGGTAATAATCCACTAAAAACTATTAAAATATATGGAATTTTGGATGAGTATAAACCAGAGATATTTCCAAAAATAAAAGTAAAAACTATTGCCATTAACAATGGTCTTATTAAAGACCATAACCATCCGAATGCTGCTTGTTTGTATCTTTGGTTTATTTCTCTATATATCAGAGCCCTAATTGTATTTCTGTAATACCAAATATTAATAATTTCTAAGCCAAACATAGATTTTCTAAATTAAAAATTTAATTAGATAAATTATCAGAACATTTTACGATTTAATTAATAAATAAACTAGTAATAAAGTTTAATTTGTACATTCTAGTTACAAAGTTTCTGATAAGGAGGAATTTCGATTTTAATTGTTGAAGTTTTTTTTGCTTTTAATAGAGATTCAGCTAAGATAAAATCCTCTTCATTATTAATATCAAATCCTTCATAATTTGACGTTATAAAAGGCATTATCTTTGTACCTGAAATAGATCCCATATCGTATATTGTTTTAGTCCAACAAATTTCCAAACTTGCATTTTGTATATAAATTTCTGGAAGCGAAGAATACTGAGAACTATGCCATGGAATACCTTCCACTTTAAATGGCATTAAAGGGAATAACATATTATTGTTATTGACCCACATTTTCCCGGGATGTTGATTACATTTTTCGACTGCTCTCAACGAGTCATAATTTTTATTTGCTAAGAATTTTTTAAAGGCTAATTTAATGGTCGAATCTAATCTTAGAGGACTTGTTGGTCTAAGAATACTAAATAAGTCAAAATTTCTACCAATATCACTCAATCCTTTTAACATAAATTTTACCCATTCAATATCTGGAGACTTATCTCCGCTGATTGATTTTTCCCTTAGGAAAGGTACTGTCGCTCCGTAATATCTGGCAATGTCTGCATATTCCTCTGAATCAGTTGCAAATATAATTTCATCAAATATATGACTTTGAATAGCGGCCTGAATTGTGTAAGAGATGAGTGGATGCCCATTAAATAGTCTAATGTTTTTATCTTTGATTCTTTTTGATCCTGATCTTGCAGGGATGAATGCTACCTTTTGCATATTATTCTTGGTTCTTATAAGAGTTATAAATCATGTCACAAAGTTCTCTAACAGCTCCATATCCACCTTTTGTTTTTAAACAAAAAGATGTATATTTTCTAGCTTGTTCATGACAATCAGCAACTCCAACTGGGATTCCAGCTATTTTGAAAGCGGGTATATCGTTTATATCATTACCTACAAATATTGTTTCTTTAAGTGAAATTTTAAAAAATTCAGAAGTTTTTATTAGTTCAATTTCTTTATTTTTGACATTATTTTTACAATAGATTCCTAATTTCTTTGCTCTATGTTGGACTAAATTGTTTCTCTCTGATGAAATAATTGCGATATTTATTCCTAATTTTTTTAGATTTTCAAGACCTATCCCATCTGATCTCCAACAAAAAACACTTTCTAAACCATTTTCATCAACTAAGACTTTATTATCTGTAAAAACACCATCAAAATCAAAAGCTACTAGTTTTATATTCTTCAAGTCAGGAGAAAACATTTATTCAAAATCAGTAAATTGTAATGGCTCATCTTTTTTAATATCATTGCAAGCTATTCTCCCAATTAAGCTTTCAGCTTGTCTTACAGGAATATATGTTTGTTTAAAGATTTTTCCTGATAACTTGGCCCGAGTTATTTCTTCTCCTTTTTTGATATCACAATATGAAACTAATGATTTTCCTAGTTTTTGAAAAACTGGTTCTTTTCCCAATTCATCTTTACTCTTTTCTTTAAACATGCTTTTGACTCTATTTATGTCTCTAACAAACTTTCTAAATCCTGAAGCTTCTAAAGCAAAGGAATGATCTGAACCTTTCCATGCTCTGTTTAAAGTTACATGTTTTTCAAATACTCTAGCTCCCTCCAGGTAGGCTACTGGGCCAGATAAAATCCCATTAAAATGATCTGATAAACCTATTGTATGTTGTGGAAAAGATGATTTAAGTTTTTTAATATTATCTAGTCCTAGTCTATTAAATTCACAAGGATATTCAGAGACACAATGTAGTACTGAAAGCTCCGTTCCATAATCTTCAAAAACCTTCACACTACTTGCAATTTGATCCGTCTGACCTCCTCCAATACTTAAGACTGTTGGAATTTTTTTTGAAGCAATTCTTTCTAGAAAAGGAGTATTGCCAACATCAAATGAAGCAACCTTAAGAATATCTACTTTTTTTTCTACTAAAAGTTCAAGACTAGGCTCGTCAAAAGGAGTCGACATAAATTTTACATTATGCTTTCTACATTCTTCTCTCAGGATATCCAACCATTCATTTTTTAATTCCAGAGCTTCTCTATGCTCTCCATATGACTCCCCAAAAGAATTCGGGTTGTCATATTTTTTTTCAAGAGCATCTTTTGAAAACAAGTATTTATTATTTCTTGTCTGGAACTTAATTACGTCAGCGCCTTCATGAGCAAAAATTCTTATATAGCTTTTAGCAGTTTCCAAATCTCCTTGATGATTCTGTCCTACTTCTGCAATTACTAATGTATCTCCGTTTGGAATTAATTCTTTAAACACTTTAATAAAACATTTAGTGAATTATACTAACACAAAACTTTGATTAATCTATTGTTAGGTTTCAAGTAATTTTTTTATAAATTTGATTTCCTCTTTTGCTGTCTTATCGTTAGATAATCTTGGTAGATCAATCATCTCATGGAAGAAAAAATAATATGCATATCTGAGAGATCTTTCAATATTAACCTTATGCTCATAAAATGATTTTGAAAACATTTTTTCTAAATCTCTTTTGTCTTTCAAATCAATACCAATTTTCTTTCCTCTAATAAAACTTTCTCCGCAAACTAGTACTGATTTTCCCAAGCAAGCGGCTTCAATAGATGTTTTTGTAGAATAAACAATAACAGATTTACTTTTTTCTATTAATTTATAAGTGCTAACTTGGTCTTCAGATTTAACAATGATGATATTTTGTAAGCCCTTTGCATTTTTTTCTATAAAATTTGCTGTTCTTATTGATGATACACGTCTACCTGTTACTTCAGCAGGGTGACATCGAAAAACAAATTTAATATCTTTATGTTTCTTAGATAATTCAATTACTTGAATTATCCATTCATTCATGGAATCATAAACGTTTTCCTTATAGTTGCCTTGAGCATCCCATTCTACATTTGTAAGTACTAGTACAAAATCTTTTAAGCCTATTAATGAATTTGGTAAGGGATTAGTCTCAGCCTTTTTATGAGCAAAGCAAATTTGATCATTAAAACCATATCTTCTAGATTCTAAATATGCTTTAATCCGAGCTTCTTTGTTTTTTGTTAGTTTTACTTTTAGCAAATTTTCTAAATTTTTATTTACCAATGTTTTGTGATATGTATCTCCGCTTCCTGTGATAACTGTTCTTTTTCTGTAACCTGGATGAAATGTTTTAACTTTGATTTTTCTTAATCTAGCAACTTCTAGAATTGCTCCTTGTGGAATATATAATCCATGATTAACAAGCAGTAATTCTGGTTTATTTTGACTTAAAATTTCTTTCCAATCCAATACTGTTATACATGCACTTTTGAGTATTTTGCAATAAATCTCTTTAAGATAATTATTATTGAAAATTTCTTCATAGCTACAAGACCTCCCAAGATATCTCGCAAGATTAGAAATAGTGTGTTCATGAACTTCACATTTTTCGAAGGATTTGTTTACTTGATTTTTCTTGAAATCTTCAACAAATGATTCAACATACTTATTTTTCCTAGAACTTATATTTTTCCAAAGTTTATATTTTATTTTTTCTTTTGAACCAAGAAAATTTATTATCCTAGATAAAATTACACACGACAAGTTTTCAATTCTTATTAAATCACTAAGGCTTAGATTTAATTTTTCAGCTCTTTCATGTTGCAATAATGAAAAGCAATTTAAACCATCACTAAGATAAAAAGTTACATCAAAATTATTTTTATATAGAATTTTTGCAAAATATAATTCTAAATTTGTTATGTGCAGTGCGCTAGTTGTATTTGATGCGATTAAAATTTTACCTTTGCATTTTTCAGATGAATTATGATTGAAAACAATATTTTTATATTGCAAAAGAACTATTTTTTTTATTGATAATAAATAGCCAAAAATGTATGTGATTATTAAGGCATAAAATGATTTCATTTACAGCTTGTTAACTTCTGAAATTTTTGTGCTTTTAAGGCCTTTTTCTTCTTTTAATCCATATTCATTCTCTACTCTTACTCTGTCATTATAGTGTGGGGTTGATGCCTCAATAATTAAGCAATCTGTTATTGCTTCTTCTTGATGAACGGAGTTTGGAGGAAATCTAAACCACTCTCCCTCTTTAACAATCGTTTCTATAAGTTCCCCTTTCCCATTATCATGTCGGATTATTAATGAACCAAATACAACGTATCCTGATTCATCCTTTAAATGATGATATTGTAAGCCACCTTTTTTACCTGCTTTTATAAAGAGTTTTTTTAAAGTATAGTTTCCAGGTGATAATGCGATTAAAATTTCCTCACCCCAATCTCTTTTTCCCATTGATTTGGGTTTCATAAACTCAACAAGATTTCTGCTCGGTTCCAAATTAACCCCTTAGGAATTTTATTTATTTTACATTAAAAGTAATATATTTCTAAATAAAATTTCTTAACTGAATAATAAGGCTAATTTTATTTTAAAAAACTAAAAAATTTATCAAAAAATCTTATAAGTTTCCAGAATTTAGAATTTTTAATTAATTTATATTGATTAAAAATTTTTTTATTAGATTCGTCTATTTTTTTTTGGTAAATTTCTTGATTAATAAGTTTTTTTTCGAAGGAATCAAATTTGCTTTCCAGAAGCATATGTATTCTTTTCTCTAAAAAGTCAATTTTATCTATATTAGTATCTATATTAGAACTCAATTCTTTGATTTCTTGATTGGAACTTAATTCTTTGCTTTCTAGAAGCGTTAGAATTCTTTTTTCTAAAAAATCAATTTTATCTATCTTAGAGGCCAATTTTTTGATTTCCGAGTCAATATCCCCGTAGTTTCTAATTAAGGAAGCAATGCTTTTTTTGAAAGTTAAGTTTTTTGAACTGTAATTTAGATTAGGTAAAAATATATTTTTTGGATCTTCTTGTGTAAGAACAGGATTATATGGATAAGGAAATATATTTGTTAATTCATGAATAACTGAGAAGAAATATGAATTATATAATTTTGTGGCTTTTTTAAAATCAAAATCTTCTGGGTTCTTATTAAAAATTTCATAACACTTGAGAGAAGTTTCAATAAGATTTTGAGAGGCTGAATTTTCATAAATCCTATCTGAAGATGCCCTTATGGATTTTTTATCAAGTAGGAGAGTAAAATTTTTTCTTAAAGACTCATTTAGTTCTTTGCTTTTTTGATCATCAAAAGAAAGATATGAATTCATATTTTTGGATAAGGAGTCAGCATAAAAATAATTAAAATTTTCTATGTTGTTAAAGTTTACTGTTAATTTCGGCTCTGAACATTTTGAATTTAGAATATGAAAATTATAAATAAGCCAAATACAAATGCCTTTATCTGTAGGAATCCCATCTCTATTATATAAAGAATTCATTACTTGAAATGGGTGCCGCACAATAAATATAGACATCACTTCTCTTAGGAAAATATGTAAATATAGTTCTCTAGTTATTGATAATCTTGGGTCTTTATCTACCCAAGCTTTATTTTCAATCCAAGTAATAAAATCTTTTCTTAATTCTTCTAAAGAAAAAGATTCAAGAATGCTATCCCATTTAGGTTTATATAAAGGTGGATAATCCCAAGAAAAACCTATTAAATTTAAGAAAGTGTTATTGGCCTGCTTAAGTCTTTTACTTTCGAAATGCCCATTGGGGTTACTGGGATTTTCTTTTACCCAAGTAGTATCTAAGGTCTCTAAATTATTAATTTCGGAAAGACTTTTAATTATTACACTAGAAAGATATGAAGTCCCTGACCTATGACAACCTAAGATAAACATTTTTATAGCCTAATAATTTTTATTATATGTTTGTTTTTCAGTTTATTTATTGATTAATGTTTATTGTAATTTAACCATACATAAAATTCACCTTAAGGCTCGAAGAATAAAATAATTGGTAGTAAATTGTATATATTTTATTAAGTCTACAATAATTCGATGTATAGTAACAAATTAAATCGCTTAACTAAAAAATAATAATCATGACTATAAATTTCTAAAAATAATTAAAATATATTGAATATATAAATGAATATTTAAAATTACCTTGTGCTGTTAAAATTGAAAATGTTGAATTTAACAAAATGTCTATTCTTGTAACTGGAGGTTCAGGGTTTATAGGGTCTAATTTTATTTTGGAGTGGATTAATAAAGAGGATGGATTAGTAATAAATTTGGATAAATTAACTTATGCGGGTAATAATTACAACCTATCAAGCGTAGAAAATAATAATAATTATTTATTTAAACATGGAGATATTGGCGATCGTAATTTAGTTTTTAAAATCCTAAAAGAATATAAACCAAAATACATAGTTAATTTTGCTGCTGAATCTCATGTAGATAGATCAATTGAAAATCCAGATTGTTTTATAAAAACAAATATTAATGGTACTTTTTATTTATTAAATACAGTAAAGGAATATTGGTTATCTTTAAATGAAATTGATAAAACTTTTTTTAGATTCCTGCATATTTCAACTGATGAAGTTTTCGGATCTTTAAATTTAACAGACTCTCCATTTACTGAGCAATCTTGTTACCAACCTAATAATCCCTATAGTGCAAGCAAAGCATCTTCTGATCATTTAGTTCGTTCATTTAATAAAACGTATAATTTACCTGTTTTGACAACAAATTGTTCGAATAATTATGGGCCGTTCCAGTTTCCTGAAAAATTAATTCCCCTTGTAATAAATAATGCACTTGAAAAAAAAAGACTACCTATTTATGGAGATGGTTTGCAAATAAGGGATTGGCTTTATGTAAAAGATCATTGTAGTGCTATAAGAAAAGTTCTTAAACGTGGATTAATTGGCGAAACATATAACATAGGCGGAAATAATGAGAAAACTAACCTTGAATTAGTTAAATTAATATGCAATTTACTTGATGAATTTAAGCCTTTAGAGCAAGAAAAAGATTTAAATCATTATGAAGAATTAATTGAATATGTGCAAGATAGGCCAGGCCATGACAGGAGATATGTAATTGACTCAAGCAAAATACAAAAGGATTTGGGATGGAATCCTTCAGAAACTTTTGAAAGTGGAATTAAAAAAACTGTTTTGTGGTACCTATCGAATTTAGATTGGGTAAATAATGTTAAAAATGCCAATTATCTTAATTGGGTTAAAAATCACTATAAATCTTAATGAAAATATTATTACTTGGATCCAAGGGGCAATTAGGCATCGAATTAAAAAATTCTTTAAAAGATTTAGGCGAACTTCTGAGTCTTTCTAAAGATGAGCTTGATATTACAGATAAAGAAAAAGTCATACAGGTTCTTTCTGATTTTCAACCTGATTTTGTAATAACAGCATGCGCTTTTACTAATGTTGAAGAAGCTGAAAATAATGCAGAATTAGCTTTTAAAGTAAATGGTGAGGCAATAGGTTTTATTGCAAAAGAGGTTTTTTCTAGAAAAATCAAATTATTACATTTTTCAACGGATTATGTTTTTGATGGTTTAAAAACAGGTAGATATAAAGAAGAAGATTCGACAAGTCCTATTAATGTTTACGGGCATTCGAAACTTTTGGGAGAACAATTAATAAAGCAATCACAATGTCATTATTACATTTTTAGGACTACTTGGGTTGTAAGTAAAGATGGTAAAAATTTTGCAAAAACAATATTAAATCTTATAAAGAATAAAAGTGAAATTAAAGTTATAAAAGATCAAATTGGAGTTCCAACCTCAACCGAACTAATTTCTAAAGTCATTAAAAATCTAATCACGTCTTCTTTAGATGATCAAATATGGGAAAAAGGAATTTATAATCTGACGCCAACAGGGCGCTCAAGTTGGTTTGATGTTGCAAAATATATTTATCAAATTGCGAAAGAAAATAATATTAAACTCTCTTTAAATATCGATAATATCTTACCTATTTTGAGTAGAAATTATCCTTCAAAAGTAAAAAGGCCATCTAATTCATTACTAGATATTAGTAAGGTTAATAAAATGATTGATTTTGATTTGCCAAAATGGGAAGATGACCTCTATAAAGTAGTCATCAAATTAATTGAAGAAAATGTCTGAAAAAGCTAGAAAGGGAATAATTCTTGCAGGTGGCAGTGGTACAAGGCTTTATCCTTCAACTTTTTGTATTTCAAAGCAGTTGATCCCAGTGTACGATAAACCAATGATTTACTATCCCCTATCAGTAATAATGTTGGCGGGGATTAGGGAAATTTTAATTATTTCTACACCAAGGGATACTCCTTCATTTGAAGAGCTTTTTGGAGATGGGTCTAAATGGGGTCTAAAAATCAAATATAAAGTTCAGAAAAAACCTGAAGGAATAGCACAAGCATTGATTATTGCAGAAGAATTTCTTCAAGGCTCGCCCTCTATGCTGATTTTGGGAGACAATATTTTTTATGGAAGTAATTTAGCTAAAAAACTTTTGAAAAACAATCAAAATAAAATAGGGGCTTCAGTATTTTGTTATTTCATAAACAATCCTAGAAGATATGGAGTAGTTGAATTTGATAAATATAATAAAGTTGTAGGTATTGAAGAAAAACCAATAAATCCAAAATCAAATTATGCTGTTACAGGACTTTATTTTTTCGATAAAAATGCTTCAAAATATGCAAAACAATTAAAATTTTCAGATAGAAAAGAATTAGAAATTACCGATTTATTAAATAAATATATTGATAGAGAAGAACTTTTTATTGATAAGCTAGGGAGGGGTTTTGCTTGGTTAGATACTGGGACTCATGAAAGCTTACTTGATGCTCAATTATTTATACAAACTTTAGAAAAACGTCAAGGATTAAAAATTGGATGCATTGAAGAAATATCCTTTAATAATGGATGGATAAAAGAAGATAAACTTCTTGACTTTTCAAAACTAATGAAAAAAAATGATTATGGTAAATATTTGGAGAATTTGATAGTAAAAAGATGAAAATCATTAATACTAAACTCAAAGAAGTTAAAATTATTTGTCCAACTATTTATGAAGATAATAGAGGTCTTTTTTTTGAAAGCTTTAACAAAAAAATATTTGATAAGTTAATCCAAAAAAATACTAAATTTGTACAAGATAATCATTCTAAGTCTGAATTTAATGTCTTAAGGGGTCTGCACTATCAATTAGAACCTTTTGAACAAGGTAAATTAGTTAGAGTAGTAAGAGGTGAAATATTTGATGTTGCTGTAGATATTAGGAAAAATTCAAATAACTTTAAAAAATGGGTTGGCGTAAAATTATCCAGCGAAAATAAAAAACAACTTTGGGTTCCTAGAGGCTTTGCCCATGGTTTTTTAGTTCTTTCCCAGTCAGCAGAAGTTTTATATAAAACTGATAATTACTATGACAAGGATTCAGAAAGATCAATAATTTGGGATGATCCTGAGTTAAATATTGATTGGCCTTTGAGAGAATCTCCTTATCTTTCTGAAAAAGATAAAAATGCAAATCTTTTAAATGAGCAATAATTAAAAAAAGTTTTAGTCCTTTTTTGAGGGTTATCTTAAAATCTTAACCTAATAAAATGAAGATTCTCAGTAAAGTTTTTTAAATAATTTTTATTCTAAATATCCTCTTATTATTTTTATTTTAGAAATAGCTTTTATTTCCGATTTAAAAATTTTTTTTGAAGTTTAATAAATCTTTTTTTGACAAAATAATTATCATATTAAAGTTTATAAAAGTTAGAAAAATTGAAAAAGATTTTAGCTTAAATATAAGTTGTTTAATAATTAGAAATTCTATATAATAGTTTTATTAATTTTATATTTTAATTGACAAAGAAATTAGAACCTAAAATAATTTTAAAAAATATATCATTAAGAATTCCAATTTTTTTAAAATCAAGTAATTCAATTAAGAAAAAAATTTTAAAAAGTTTTTGTGGAGGAAAATTAAGTGAAAAAAATAATTTAAAAAGTGTATTAGCTTTAAATTCAATAAACTGTACCTTATATGCCGGAGAAAAAATAGCTCTTATAGGACCTAACGGATCCGGGAAAACTACTTTTATAAGATTAATTTCGGAAATATATGAGCCAACTGAAGGGACCATTGAAAGTAAGGTTAATGTTTATCCGATGCTTGAGAAGTCTTTTATTGTTGAGGAAGAGTTAAGTGGTTATGATTCGGCTTTAGCTCACTACCTAACAATAAATAATTCTTTAAAAGGATTTGAGGATTTTTTAGATTACATAATTGAATCATCTGAAATTGGCGAATATTTATACCTCCCTTTAAAGACTTATAGCGAAGGAATGGCCTCAAGACTAACATTTTCGCTTTTAACTTTTCATAGACATGATTGCTTGGCTCTTGATGAGACAATTGGAACCGGTGATCAAAGTTTCTATAAAAAAGCTCAAAAAAGACTTAATAAGTATCTGACTAGTAATGGCATGTTAATTTTAGCCTCGCATTCAAATTCTTTATTAAGAAGATTTTGTGAAAGAGGGTTAGTATTTTCAGGAGGTTCAATAATATTTGACGGTAAGTTGGAAGATGCTTTAAGTTTTTATGATGAAAGAAATTGTTAGTTTATTAAAATATTGTTTTAAAACAAGACGGGCATGGTGGTTCACCGCTGTTTCTAAAACTAAGGCTAGATATGCGAGAACTATTTTAGGAAGTCTTTGGTTGGGAATTTCAACTTTATTTACTATATTGTGTTTGGGTTTCATTTATGGGAACGTTTTTAAGGTACAAAATTTATTTAGTTATTTCTTGTATTTAGGCTTTGGACTATTAATTTGGAACTCAATTTGCGAAACTATAAATTCAGCTCCTTTGATATTCTCTAGAAATGAATCAAGTATAAAAAACTCGAAACTTACTCCTTTATTTTTTGTTTGCCAAGAATGGGCTTTTCAGATTCAAAATTTTATACAAGCATTTTTACTGGTAGGAGGGATTTTTTATTTAATTTCACCTTCTTTGATAATTAATTTAATTTATATTCCTATTCATCTAGTAAATTTTGCTTTATTTTCTTTTTGGATGCCATTGTTAATAGCAATTCTAGGTCTTAGATTTACTGATTTATTTCAACTATTACCTGTACTTACAAATTTACTTTTTTTACTTTCTCCAATACTTTATGAAAAAAAGAATTTAGGAAAATTAGAAATAATTGCTGACTTTAATCCAATTTATCAAATACTTAGGCTTTTAAGAGATTCACTAATTGAAGGCCAAAATTTCTTAATTTATGGAGTCACTTTTTTTATAATAAATATTTGTATGTTAATTTTGACATTAAAAATTTATAATAGGATAAAAAGAAAAATTGTTTTTTACTTATAAATAAATTTTAATTAAAAATTAGCTTTATATTTTATTAAATAATAATCCTATTAAAAAAATGATATTTTCTGAAAATGTCTGCCTATAAACCCCTGATTTAAGATAAAGAGTTAATTTCTTAAAGATATTTTTTGACTCTCTAGCTTTAATAAATGTTTTGAGTACAATCAAATTACTTTCCGTGATAAATTTTTTATTTGATTTTAAATTCTCAATATTAATATCTACCCATATTTTAAAACTTCCAGAAAAAAATTTTCTAAATCTTATTAACTTTTCTTTAAAGCTATTGTTTCCTCCAATTAGATTTTTATCATGCTGTCTATATTTTAATGATTTTTTTGAACTAAAAATAATTTCACCCCCTGCAGCAGAAATTATTTGATAACACCACCAATCGTGAGAAACATATTCACTACATTTTAGAGATTTTACTACCAAATTCCTTGCCTCTTTATTCATTACGATGGTGTTGCCACCAGCTATATTTTGAATTAGGGCATTTTTAAAAATGGCAACTTTCTTGAAATTTTTTGAAGAACCTATTTCCTTTGAAGAATCATTTGAAATGTATGTTGTTCTAGAGCAATATAAAACTGGTTTTGAATAATCAAATTTGGATATTTCTTTTAATGCATCTTCGACTTTGTTATTTTCCCAGATATCATCTTGATCACTAAAAGCATAATAATCAAAATTAGCTCCAACATCTTCTAGCCCTAAAAGAAAGTTTTTTGCAAATCCTTTATTTTCTTTTCTATTAACTACAGAAATTTTTCTATCTGAATTCTGAAGATAAGCTTTTTCTAGGTTTAATATTTTTTGAGTTGACTTATCATTAAAAATAAATATTTTCAAATTCTTTTGTGTTTGGGAAATAATACTTTTTAATTGCTCAATCAAAAATTTATTACCATTATAGAAACCTAATATTATTGCTACTTTTGCAATTTTACTACTCATAATTTTCGTATATATTTAATAATATTGGAAATATAAATTGTTGTAAAGATTGAAAATGGTAATCTTTTCTTAAAATAAGAAATATGCATTTTTAAATGTTTATTTTTTTTACTTAATAAACATTTAATTTCAAGGTTTTAATATTTGGAATTTAATGAATTATATTTATAAAATATCTTACTAAATATGAATTTTAGTATGGCAATTAAAGAAAAAATAATTTTGATAACTGGTTGTGCAGGCTTTATAGGCGCAGCATTGACTAAAAGGTTTCTATCAGAGAACTATAAGGTTATTGGGATTGATAATTTAAATGATTATTATGATCAAGATTTAAAAAGAAATAGATTGAGAGATATAAATAATTTTACTGAGAGCGGAAAAAATAATTGGGAATTTCAAAAACTATCAATAGACAATGTCAATGCTTTGAATAAAATATTTTCTGAAAAAAAACCTAATATAGTTATTAACCTAGCTGCTCAAGCGGGAGTTAGATATTCAATTAAGAATCCTGATTCTTATTTGAGTTCAAATTTGATTGGTTTTTTTAATATCCTCGAGAATTGTAAAAAACATCAAGTAGAACATTTGGTTTATGCTTCTAGTAGTTCTGTATATGGAGGAAGTAATGATTATCCTTACAATGAAAATCAGAAAATTAATAGGCCATTAAGTTTTTACGCATCTACAAAAATATCAAATGAGATGATGGCATATTCTTACAGTAATATTTATAACATGCCAATTACAGGATTAAGGTTTTTTACAGTTTATGGGCCATGGGGAAGACCAGATATGGCACCTATGATTTTTTCTAAAAAAATATTTTTGAAAGAACCAATCTCTGTTTTTAATTATGGAAATATGAGTAGAGATTTTACTTTTATTGAAGATATAGTAGAAGGCACTTATTTGTGCGCTCTAAAAGCTCCTAAAAACAATAATGAAATTATTAATAGTAAAAAGAAAGTGCCAAACAAAATCTTTAATATTGGTTTCGGAAAACCAGTAATGCTTAATTATTTTATTGAATTATTAGAAGATAATCTATCTATAAAAGCAATAAAGAAATTTGAACCAATTCAACCAGGGGAAGTTGAGAAAACTCTCTCTGATACGCATCTTCTGGAAGAATGGATAGGATATAAGCCTAAAATTTCTGTAGAGGAGGGTGTAAGAAGATTTGCTTCTTGGTTCCTAGAATATTATTCCTGAAAATTGCCAAGTTTGGCTTTTTTGTTTGTGTGAAATATAATTATGTTCTAAGAAAAAATTTTTTTAATGCAAACCGTATTATTAACTGGCGGAGCAGGTTATATAGGTAGTCATACATGCTTAGTTTTACTTGAAAATAATTTTAGGGTGGTTGTTTATGATTCTTTTATAAACAGCTCTAGATTAGCCATACAAAGAGTTCAAAAAATAATTGAAAAAAAAGTATCTCATTTAGATAGAAAATTGTTTATTTGGGAGGGCGATATTAGAGATGAGGAGAGTTTAAAAAATGCTTTTAAATATTTTAATCAAAGGAAAATTCCAATCAAGGCAGTTATTCATTTTGCAGGTTTAAAAGCAGTTT
>MDTE01016109.1_pt1 | contig 30283 bp, 21 predicted proteins | sample 811231 | NCBI WGS metagenome assembly MDTE01 (sample SAMN05326651, study PRJNA326480) | marine metagenome | isolation source: seawater | place: Indian Ocean: Red Sea | collected 2010 | reverse complement strand
GGTATTCAAGAACCTCAAAATATTCCAAAATTTTCTTCAGGTTTAATTTTAATAAGAAGAATTAGAGATGAAGCTCATAGATTTGCAATATCTTTTCATAGAGAAAAACACGCAAAGAATTCAATAAATTCAATTTTTGATAAAATTAATGGATTTGGTCCCAAAACTAAAATCAAACTTTATAGTAAATTTTCAAATATTTCGATTATCGCAAATACTACCCCATCAGTCATAAAAGAAGAATTAAATATTAATTTAACTTTGGCTAATGAAATAATTAGCGTAGCAAAAAATCATAAAAAAAATTAATGAATAAAGTAAATTTTAATTCTAAGATTTTAAAAAGGCATAATGAAAAATTTAAAACCAAAAAATTTAACAACAATAATACTGTTATTAAAAACGATTACATTATACTTTTAGGAAATCTTAAAAAATCAAATAATAAAGATAATATTAAAATAAAAGAAATAGTTAATTCTCTACGTAAAAAAAATATCATAAAATATTCAATTCAAACATATGATATTGGTATTGGAAATGCTTTATTATGTTCTATTTTTCACTGTAATAATATTTCAGGAATGAAAATATATATAAATAGTTCTAATAGTATCGAGGATTTATTATTTAATGATAAATATTCTAATCATATATTATTTTTATCAGAAAAATATATTTTTGATGTTCAAAAGTATTCTAATGTCAAAAAGATTAGTTGCTTAACAATTGGGAAAGTAACAAGTCAAAATCATTTAATTATAAATGATGGATTAGTGGATTTGGATATAAATAAGTTATAATATTAATTTATTAAATTTTCCCGTATTTTTTCGTGAATTAAACCATTTGAAGATAAAATTTCTTTATCATTTAAAGTAATTTTTTCTCCATTCACTTTTGTTGCTAAGCCACCAGCTTCTTCAACAATAATTATACCAGCACCAATATCCCAAGGATTTAAATCTAATTCCCAATAACCATCTAACCATCCTCTTGCTACATGACATAAATCTAATGCTGCAGAACCTGCTCTTCTGACACCTTGTGTTAAATGAGTAAGCTTTTTGTGTAGAATCATATTTTTTTCCCAAATTTCTTCATGTTTGTATCCAAAACCTGTGGCTAGTAAACTTTTTGAAAGATATTTAGTTTTTGAAACAAAAATTTTTTTATTATTACAAAATGCACCATTTTGTTTGGTTGCATAATAAATTTCACCTGAAGAAATATGTTTTACAATACCTAATACAGGTTCTTCCTCATAAAAAAGAGAAATTGAAACTGAATAAAAGGGATATCCATGAACAAAATTTGTTGTACCATCTATTGGATCTATTACCCAACAAAAATCTGAATTATCAAAAATAAATCCAGATTCTTCAGTTAAAAATTTATGTGAGGGAAAGTTTTTTTTTATTTTATCAACTATTATTTCTTCTGATTTAATATCAGCATTAGTAACTAAATCAGAAACACCTTTAAAATCAATTTTTATAATTTCTTTAGTTTGTGTTTTAATAAAGTCGGATGCGTTTTCAGCAGCTTCTATTCCAATTTTTAAGTATTCTGCTAAATTCATTTGTAACATTAACTATTATATTTTGTATGTTTTCTTGAAAAATAATCATTTGTTAAATCTTTTAATATATTCATTAATAAAATTATTGCTAGCAAGTTCGGAACCGCCATTAAAGTCAATGCAATATCACCGAAATTCCAAACAAAATTAACAGGTAGGACACAACCTAAAAAAACAAATAAAATATAAATATATCGGTATATATTTAATTTTGTAGAACCAAATAAATATTCTACACATCTGTCACCATAATAACTCCATGCTAGCATTGTTGAATAAGCAAAAAGTAAAACTGAAAGATTGATAATTGTTGCTCCTATAAATGGTGCAAAATAAAATCCTCTTGTAAAGGCTTCTTTTGTTAATAGTGCACCTTCAAAATTTGAATCTAGTGCTCCTGTTGATAGTATAATTAATGCAGTCATAGAGCAAATGATTATTGTATCAATAAATGGGCCCATTAATGCTACTATTCCTTCTCTAACAGGTTCTTTTGTTTTTGCAGCAGCGTGAGCAATTGGTGCAGATCCTTGACCCGCTTCGTTTGAATACAATCCTCTTCTAATTCCCCACATTATTACAGTGAATAATCCTCCAATTCCAGCTTTTAAAGAAAATGCTTCTCTTAGAATTAATTGAAATGAAGGTATAATTCTGTCATAGAAAAGAATTAAAATAAAAATTGCACTTAAAACATAAACTAATGACATGGTTGGGACTAATTTTTCAGCAAATATTGAAATTCGTTTTATTCCACCAATTATAACTAAACCAACAAAAAAAGATAAAACTAATCCTGAAATCCAAAATGGAATGCCAAAGTTATCATTATAAGTTTGAGCTATGGTATTTGCTTGATTCATATTACCTGAACAAAATGATGCTATTATTGTAAATGCGGCAAAAAAAATTGCTAATAATTTCCATTTTTTGCCTAACCCTTTTTCAATATAATACATTGGTCCGCCTGAAGCTTTACCATCTTTATCAAAAATTCTAAATTTAAGAGCTAAGGTTGATTCAGCATATTTTAGTGACATGCCAAGAATTGCAGTCATCCACATCCAGAAAATAGCGCCTGGACCTCCTTTTTGAATAGCAAATGCTACTCCAGCTATATTACCAATACCAATTGTAGCTGCAAGGGCAGTCGATAAAGCTTGAAAATGAGTTACATCTCCTTTATCAGCTGGATTATCATATTTACCAGTTAAAACATCAAAACTATGTTTTAATCTTTTGATTTGAATAAATCTTAAGGAAATTGTTACAATTAAACCTGATCCTAAAAGAATAGGAATTAGAGGAGTTGCAATTATGTTACTTATTTGCGAAGTTAAAGAATCAAGCGATATGATGAATTGTTCCAAAATTTTCTCCTTTAATAATTTATATATAATAACATTAATTTGTAATAAATAAGAATGATAAATTAGGACATAAAAATATATTAAAAAATCATATGAATATTAAGAATATAAGAAACTTTTCTATTATAGCTCACATAGATCATGGTAAATCAACTCTTGCTGATAGAATTCTTGAAGCAACCGATACTTTAGGTAAAAGAGAAATGATGAATCAAGTATTAGATAGCATGGATCTTGAAAGAGAAAGAGGAATTACAATTAAAAGTCATCCAATTCAAATGCATTACACAAATCAAGAGGGTATAAATTACATTTTTAATTTAATAGATACACCTGGACATGTTGATTTTTCATATGAAGTATCAAGATCATTAATAGCTTGTGAAGGAGCTTTATTATTAGTAGATGCATCACAAGGTGTAGAGGCTCAGACTGTAAGTCATGCTCTTTTAGCATTGGAAAATGATTTAGAAATAATTCCTGTTCTCAACAAAATAGACTTACCAACATCAAGACCAAATGAAATCTCACAACAAGTAATTGATTTAATTGGTTGTAAAGAAGATGAAATAATTAAAGTTAGTGCTAAAACCGGAGAAGGAGTTAATAAATTATTATCTCAAATTGTCACAAAAATTCCACACCCTAAAATATCAATTGAAAATTCAACTAGAGCATTAATATTTGATTCAAATTTTGATTCATATCGAGGTGCAATACCATATGTTAGAGTTTTTAATGGTAAAATAACTCCGGGAATGACAGCTAAGTTCATGTCAAATGGTAAGGAAAGAGAAATTACAGAAGTAGGAAATTTTGTTTTAAAACGAATACCAAGTAAATGTTTAGAGGCTGGAGAAGTAGGTTATGTAGTAGTTGGTTTAAAAGATGTTAAAGAATTAAAAGTTGGAGATACAATTACAACAAAAGAATTAGAGTCTAATAAACCTTTACCTGGATATGAAGAAATGAAACCAATGATTTTTTCAGGACTTTTTCCAACAATTAGTGCAGATTATGAAAAATTAAGAGATTCTATAGAAAAATTAAAACTCAATGACTCATCTTTGAGTTTTGAACCTGAAACATCTACAGCTTTGGGTTTTGGATTTAGATGTGGTTTTTTAGGTATGTTACACATGGATATTATAAAAGAAAGATTAGAAAGAGAATTTAATCTTAATCTTATTACTACTATACCTAATGTTAGATATGAAATACTAAAAACCAATGGTGATATAATTGAAATTGAAAATCCAACTGAACTCCCAGATAATGGATTAATTGATGAATTAAATGAACCTTATGTTTTAGCAGAAATCATAGCCCCATCAGAATTTATGGGAGCTCTAATGAAATTGTGTCAAAATAGACGTGGAATTTTTATTGACACTCATTATTTCTCAAAGTATAGAGTTCAGCTAAAATATGAAATACCTTTATCTGAGATAGTTTTCGATTTTTATGATAAATTAAAATCTGTTTCAAAAGGTTATGCATCATTTGATTATAATCACATTGGATATAGATCAGGTCCATTACAAAAGTTAGATATTTTAATTGGGGGAGATGTTGTTGATGCTTTATCAATTATAACAGATAAAAACTCTTCCTATTTTAAAGGTCGTGAATTATGTAAAAATCTTAAAGAAGTAATCCCAAGACAAATGTTTGAAGTTATTATTCAAGCAGCAATTGGATCAAAAATTATCGCTAGAGAAACAGTTAGACCTTTTAAAAAAAATGTAACTGCTAAATGTTATGGTGGTGATATTACCAGAAAAAGAAAATTATGGGCTAAACAAAAAGAAGGTAAAAAAAGAATGAAACAAATTGGTAAGGTTGAAGTTCCTCAAGAGGCCTTTTTAGCTTTATTTAAAGTTGATAAAAAATAATTAAAATTTAAATTTTGTTTAATAAAAGCACATATTGGAGATTATCAAAATCACCTTATTATAGTTTTATATTTATTATTCCATTTTTGATAATTTATGAATTTATGGTCCTTATTTTAAGTAGAAACGAAGTTTCTACTTTAAGAAATGGAGCAGATATTTTATTGAGACAATTTATGTCATTATTTGGTGACATTGGTTTATACATCACTAGCATTTCATTTTTTTTAATATTTTTAATTATATTTTTATTGCAAAAAAAAAATGTTAATGATACTTCAATTAAAAGTAATTATTTGTTATTTATGCTTTTGGAAGGTTTTTTGTGGGGTATAATATTATATTTTTTTATGATATTTTCACAAAATCTTTTAATGTTTCCAACAAGTAAAGAATTAATTTCCCAGATAATTCTTTCTATTGGTGCAGGATTATATGAGGAATTAGTTTTCCGAGTTTTACTAATTATGCTTTTAACTAAAATTTTTAAAATAATTTTTTTATGGAATAATTTCATATCCATGTTTATTTCAATGATTATAAGTGCTATAATTTTTTCTTATTTTCATTTTTTAGGACCATATGGTGATGAATTAAGTTTTTCAGTTTTTATTTATAGATTTCTTGGAGGATTTTTTCTAGGTTTTTTGTACATTTTAAGAGGTTTTGGTATTACTGTTTACAGTCATATAAATTATAATTTATTTATAATTTTTTCTTTGACTATAAATGAATAAAAAATTTTAATATAGATGATAAAAATAAATCAGATTTTTCTAATATTTTTAATAACATTTAATAATCTTTATTCTAATGATTCCCCTTTTGAAAATTTTGTTATATCATTTTGGCCTGAATATGATAAAGAAGGAGTATTGGTAATTTTAACAGGTCAAATAAAAGAAGATCGTTTACCTTTAAATATTAAAATACCAATTCCAAATGAGGTTGACTCAGTATTATCAATTGGACATGACATAACTTCTAATGATTTAACTTCAATAAATATTTTTTCTAATTCAAATGGATCGCAAATTGATGAATTTTACTATTCCAAAGAATTTCAAATAGAATTTTATCATAACCCATTTGGTAATTCTTCTTTAAGAAATTTTAATTATGATTTTAAAATTAATCACTATTTAAAAGATTATTATTTAGCAATTCAAAAGCCACTAAGTTCTAAAAATTTTGTTTTTTCAGAGGTTGATTTTGATACAATTTCAGATCAACATGGATTAGAATATTTTAGAAAAAGATTGTTTAATTTAGACGCTAATAAAAAAAAATTAATCAACTTAAACTATTTAAATGATGAAAAAAAGTTGAGCATTGAAATTTTAGAACAATCATTAAGTAATTTTTCTAATGACGATGTTAATAATCAAACTAATATTTCAACTATGATTCAAAGATATAGATTGCCAACATACGAACCATATCTTTTATTATTTATAACTTTTTTTATAATTTCGATTATTTTTTATTTTTATGAAAAAAATAAAATCACATTAAATTCAAATAATAATATTAATTTCTGTCATAGTTGCGGAAAAAAAATTAAATCATCAATTAATTATTGTCCCTATTGTGGAGAAAAAATAAAATGATGCCCTATCTTTTTGAGTTTGGACCAATTAAAATTCCTTCTTATGGAGTTATGTTAATGACTGCATTTTTAACTTGTTATTTTTTACTTAACCGCGAATTTAAAAAAAAAGGTAAAGATCCAGAAATGGCAAGTGATGCTATTTTTTGGGCAGCTTTGGGTGGTATTCTTGGTGCCAAACTTTACTATTTAATAGAAAATTATAAATTAGTTATTGCTGATCCAATAGGAATGATTTTTAGTGGATCTGGTTTAGTTTTTTGGGGTGGTTTAGCTGGAGGTATGTTTGCTGTTATTTCTTACTTAAAATATAAAAAAGAAGATTGGTTAGAATGGACTGACTTTATTTCTCCTTTATTGATATTAGGTTACGCTATTGGAAGAATTGGATGTACTTTAGTTGGTTGTGATTACGGATTACCAACTAATTTGCCTTGGGGTATGACATTTCCAAATGGGGCTCCTCCAACATTTATTTCTGTTCATCCAACTCAAATTTATGAAACCTTATTAGGATTAGTAATTTTTTCCCTACTTTGGAATTTAAAATATAAATTAAAAAAAGGTTTTGTGTTCTCCTTATATTTATTATTAGCTGCCTCAGAGAGGTTTTTTATTGAATTTATTAGAACAAATCCAAAATATTTTATTGGCTTGTCAGGTGCACAAATAATATCAATTATAATTATCTTAACAAGTTTATTTTTATTTTACAATTTTAATAAATTGAGTATTTCAGAACCTAAAAAATCTTAATTGAAGATTGTATTAATAAAATTATTTTTTTTTTTAAATTTTTTATTTTCTCAATATGAACTAAAGAATTTAACTAAAGTCAGATATCCTGACGATTTAAAAAGAAATAAATATTATTTTTCAAAAATTGAAATAAACAATTTTAATGATATTTATTTAATTGACAGTTTTTCTTCAAAGATCATTTCTTTCAATAAAAAAAATAATAAATTATTTTTTTCAAAAGGATTATCATATTCTACACAAATTAATGCTTCATTCACGGATATTACATCTAATCTAGGTCTTGAAGTATTTGTAACAGATTACGATAATCATAAAATACATTATTTTGATAAAAAGTTAAATTTTATTAATTCTATTAATCTATATGATTTTGAAATTCCAATTGAATTTCCAACATATATTCGAAGAAATTCGTATGGTTATTTATGGGTTGTAAGTGAAAATTTATTTTCTTTAAATCAAATAAATATTAATGGTGAATTCATAAATAAAATAGAAGGTACTAGGTTTAATAGTTTTTCTGGTATCAAGGGATTTGACTTAAATAAAAAAAATCAAATAGGACTGATTGATAATAATAACATTTTTTTTCATTTTAGTGAAAATGGAAAATTGATTTGGAAAAAAAAAATTGATTTCAACTTAATAACTGTTAATGCTTTTGAAAATGGTTGGGTTTTATTTACAGACAAAAATAATTTTTTTTATATTGATATGGATCATTTTGCATTAATAAAAAAAAATGAAAATCCTCAACTAGAAATTTTAGATTTTAAAATAAAAAATAATGAAATTTATTTTTTAACTAAAAATAATTTAATATTAAATGCTAAGATTGATATTAATTTTAACTAAGCTTATACTTAGTTTATTATTATTTATTGAACATTTAGAGGCTTCTAGCCAAACCTTAAAAATAAATGATTTTTCTGAAAAAATAAAAATTACTTCAAATGACTCAATTATATTTTTATCGAAAAAGTTTATAATAAATGGTTCAGAAAAAATTTATTTAGATGAAAAAAAGATAGATAATTATGAACTTGATGAGATAAACGGTAAAATATATTTACATAATCTTGATTTAAGCTTAAGTAACGAAATTTTCATATCATATCAGTATCTAACTGGAATAACTAATAAAATTAAATCTATTATATCTACTTTTGATACTATTAATAATAAAAATTCTTTAATTAATAGAAAAATTGATAATTCAAATAATGATTTTGAACTTAATTCATTTCCAATTGCAATTGATGGTACATTTTCTAGAAAAGTAGATTTTTCAACAAGTAGTTCAACTGCATTAAATGGAGGTTTGAAATTAAATATTCAAGGAAAGTTATTAGATGATATGATTGTTAATGCAGTTTTATCCGATCAAAATATTCCGATTCAATCTCAAGGAAATACAAAAAGTTTAAATGAATTTGATAAATTATTTATTGAGATAATTACGCCAAATTCAAATATTAAAGCAGGGGATATTGATTTTAAAAATTCCAATTCCAATTATCAAAATCATTTTAAAAGGTTGGAGGGAATGAGTTTTTCTTCAAATTTTTCAAATTTAAAATTTGAAGCTACTACTGGAACATCAAGAGGAAAATTTCATTCAATTGATTTTAATGGAATTGATCAAAATCAGGGTCCATATCCACTCTATGGATTAGATGGCTCAAGAAAAATATTAATTACACCTAATTCTGAATCAATTTGGATTAATGGTATAAAGATGACTAGAGGAGAATCAAATGATTATTTAATTGATTATTATAGTTCAGAAATTATTTTTACTCCAAAAAATATAATTAATATTAATTCACGCATACATGTTGAATTTGAATATCATGATTTTGGTTTTCAAAGAGATTTTACTTCAACTTCATTTGAGACTAAAAATGAAAAATTTAATTTTAAAATTAACTTTATTGATGAAAAAGATAAAGAAATAGAAAATAATCCAATAAATTTTTCATCTAAATATCATGAATTAAATAATAATCCACTTAATGATGAACATTTATCTCAAAAAGATTCATTAGGGAACTATATTAAAATATCAAATCCAGATAATTTGAACGACTCAATATATTTTTATTCTCCAAAATCTTTATACGAAAATTACAAAGTTACATTTATTAATTATGGAATTAATGGAGAGTATTCAAAACAAATATCTGATGATGGTAATATTTATTATGAATACGTAACTATAGCGAATAGAACTAATTTAATTGAACTTTATTCCCCATATGTAAAAAAAATAAATCCTCAAAAACACAATGTAACTAGTTTTATATCAAATTATAAAATCAACGATTTATCTGAATTCAATCTCGAGATTGCAACTTCAAATTTAAAAGAAAATATTAATCTAAAAGTTAAACCATCTAGTGGAATTGCTTCAAATTTATCCTTCAATAGTAAAATTATTCTTCCATTTGACATTGGCAATTTATCTTTTCATTCAAAACTAAAGAATTCTGGAAAAAATTTTTTTTCACATCAAAATAATAATGATATTGAATTTTGGAGGGAAAGAAATTTGAATAAAAAAACTTGGGATTTAAATATTAATGAAGGTTTAGGTTATCAATTTACTGATTTAAAAATTATCCTAAATAAAGATAAAAGGTATGATTCAACAATAAAATTTGGAGGTTATTCCGATTTTTATCAAAAATCAAAAAATTTTGATTTTAATACTTCATATAACGGTGAATTAATTAGAATGTTTAAATTTAATTTTACAAATGCTAAAACTAATTCTACAATAAAAGATAATTCAATTTGGACTAGAAAAAAAATTGATCTAAAAATATTAAAAAGTTCTTTAAGTCCAGTTATTAGTTATAATGAAGAGTTGAGAACAAAAAATACTAAATTTTATGAATCTTTAATTGGTTTAGAATTTCAAAGAAATAAAATAATATCAAATATTGGTTTTATTAAAAGAGATGATTTTAATTTTTTTAATAATTCATTTGATATAATAAGTAGTGGTTTATTATCTAATTTTGAAATTAAATCAAAAGGAAATAAAAATATAAATGGTTCCCTGATTTTTAAAAATCAAATAAAAAAATTTTTCAACAATCAAGAAAATTTAAATTATAATTTATCAAGAGGATTTTTTAAATATAATTCTAAAAATCAAAATTTAAAATCGAGTTTAGATTTTCTATTAGAAAGAAATTTATTTGAAGAAAAAATAATTGTTTATGAATTTATTGGGAAAGGATTGGGTAATTATAGATTTGATCCTAATTCTCAAATTTATTTATTTGACCAGTTTGGTGATTACTTATCTTATAGTATTCCTTCAGGAATTAAGTCTCCATCTACCCATTTTTTATCAAATTTTAGATTTAATAAAAAGTTTTCAACCTCAAAAAATAAATATTTAAGATCAACAACCTTAAGATTTTATTTTAAAAAAGATTACAATGGTACTAAAATTTCATATGAAAATATTTTAAATCCATCTCATACAATAAATGATTTAAAGTCATCCAGATTAACTGTTCAAACTGACATAAGATATGTTCCTAAAAATTCATTTCGAAGAATGGGTTTAAAAATTATTAAAAATCATCAAGTCATAGCAAATACACTACAACCGTATAAAGATGAAAAAAATAGTCAAATAAAGTTTAATTTTGAAGAACCCATTACTAATAAAATTATTTTCAATTCAGAATTAAATTACTTTAATACTGATTTCAAATCTTCTCAAATTTCTTTATCAAGAAAATCTCTCGGTTGGTATATTGACACAGGTTTTAATTTTAAATTACTCAAATTAATTAATTATGGTATTGATTTTGTTTATGGAAATGAAAATGGAAGTTTTGGTTTATTTACGGATGAAATAGAAACTTCTGGTTTAGAATTTAATTCAATTATTTTTTTCAAAAAAAATGCAAGAATTGACGCAAACATATTTTTTTATAATATAAGTTTTGCTAATAAATCCTTTAATTCATTACCTCCAGAATTAGCAAGAGGATTTCAACCTGGTTTTAATACTAAATCTACTATATCAACTATTTTCAATATTAACAATGAAATAAGTTTAAATTTTAATCTATCCTATCTTGATGATATTTACCGCAACAATTTTATAATATTTTCTGGAGAAATTCGTGCACAATTATAAAATATTTTTGTTTATTATTTTAACTTATAGTTTTTTGTTTTCAGAAAATGATACTTTAAAAATTAATTATGATAATAATTTAACAAAAAAAAATTCTTTAAAATATTTTATTGAAAATTGGAGATCTGAAAATTTTAAAAATGGAGATTTAACTAATGAATTAATATTAAGCTCAATTAAATATTATAATGAAGATTTGTATCTAGTTTGGTTAGATACTTTATCAAAACCTACATTTATTGATACAATATTTTATGAAAATAACGATACAAATAAATTAATTAAAAGTATTATTAATTCAAATTATTTAGGCACAAAAGCAACAAAAGATAATTTATTTGATTTGAAGAAAAAATTTAATTACCCCTTTATTAATTTTATATCAGATCCTAGTTATATGATTTATAATGAGGATAATTTAGCCTTATTCGTACCAATGAAATTAAATTTTAAAAATTTTTTTTCTGGAATCTTTGGGTATAATTCACAGAATAGATTATCAGGAAATATTGATTTATCATTGAGTAATATTTTTGGTTTATCAACAACGTTAGATTTTAATTGGTTTCGTTTAAATGAAAACTCACAAGATATTTTTATGCAATATTCAATTCCTTTTATTAAGATTTTAAATTATGGTATTAAATTTAATTTTTCTCAGTCTCTTCAAAATAATCTTTTTGTAAAATATTCTAATGAATTTGAGATAACCTCTTTTTATTCAAATTTTGGAAAATATTCTTTTGGGATAAAAAATACAAAAAACAATCCTACAGATTTTGGTTATGAAAATGGGTATAATTCTTATCAAACCAAAAATATATTGTTAAATCATTATTATGAGATAAAAAAAAATTTATATTTTAATCAAAAAATAACTATTGGAAATTATATTCAAAATTTTGAAGAAAAACAAATTTTAAATTATTATTTTGATGGTTTTCATAGTTATAAATTAAATAATTTATTCAATTTAAATTTTAACTTAAGATATGGAAAAGTTCATATAAATAATGAAATATCAATTCCTGATGGTGAAAAATATAGATTTGGGGGAGCAAAAACATTTAGAGGTTATGAAGAACTCTTTTTTATTTCTGATGAATTTTTAATTAATCAGATCGAGTTAAGATATGGTACAAATATAAATTCAACAATATTTGTCTTTACTGATTTTGGAAAAGCTAATATTGAATTAAATAATATTTTTTCTTATGGTGTAGGAATAATACAACCTGTTTCAATTGGTTATTTAAAATTAGAATATGCTATTAATAAATTAGATAAATTATCAAATGGTAAAATTCATTTCACTATATTATCAAACATAAAATGAAAACAAAAATTATAGAATTACTTAAATCTAGTAAAAAAAAATTTTTACGAAAGCGTGAAATTTTTAAAATTTTAAAAATTAATCACAAAGAATATAAAACCTTTAGAATTGTATTAAAAACGCTCTTAAATGATGGAGTGGTTGCAAAAAATAGAAAAGGTCATTTCTTTTTATTGAAATCAAAAAAAATAAAATTTGGACTTTTATCATTAACTGTACATGGTTATGGTTTTGTTTCATTTGAAGATAAACATGAAGATATATATATAAATCCAAAAAATTTACTCGGTGCATTAGATGGTGATTTAGTAGAAGTAATAATTTTACCTTCAACTAGAAGGCACAAATCCGAAGGTATTATCAAATCTATAATAAAAAGAAAATCAAATGAATTTATAGCTCAAGTAATTAAAAATAATAAAAAAATTTTATTAAATATTGAACCTGTAACACCACTAAGAGGTGTTTTATTAGAAGATATAAATAAAAATTTTAAAATTGGAGATATTATAAGAGTTAAAGTTTCTAATTGGGGAAATGAAAATTCACATATCATTGTTAAATATAAAGAAACTCTTGGTTCAATAAATGATCCTAGTACTGATATGAAAATTATATGTCAAAAATATGAATTAGATAATGCATTTAATGATTACGTATTAAAATATTCAAATAAATGGACTGAAAAAGATATTTTTAAAGAAAAAAAAAACAGAAAAGATTTAACTTCATTAAATGTTTTAACAATTGATCCTAGTGATGCTAGAGATGTTGATGATGGTGTTTCAATTTATAAAAATAATAAAAACAATTATGTTGTTGGTGTTCATATTGCTGATGTTTCTTTTTTTCTTGATGAAGGTTCACCATTAGATTCTGAAGCACAAAAAAGAAGTAATTCGGTTTATTTCATTGAAGGTGTTATTAGAATGATTCCAGATAATTTGTCTGCAAATATTTGTTCTTTATTACCAAATAAAGAAAGGTTAGCAATTTCTTTTTTTATTGAAATAGATAAAAATATGAATTTATCTAATTTCAGATTAGAAAAAACAATAATAAAAAGTAAAAAACAGTTTACGTACTCTGAAGTTCAAAAAATTATTGAAAATAAATCTGGTGAATTTTTTGATGATATAAATAATTTAAATAAAATTGCAAAAAAATTAAGAATTCAAAGAGAAAATAAAGGAAGTATAGATTTTAATATTCCAGAACCATTAATTAAACTTGATAAAAATGGTATTCCCAATCATATTTCTCAGAAAGAAAGATATGATAGTCATAGATTAATTGAGGAATTTATGCTACTAGCCAATCGTGTAGTTGCTGAAGAAGTTATAAATAAACAAAAAAAAGATAAAGATGGTTTTGTTTTCAGAATTCATCCTAAACCAAATTTAGCTGATATGGAAATTTTTTTTAATACATTGATTAAATTAAGTATAATTAACAAATTTCCTTCAATGATATCTACTCTTTCTATTAAAAAAATTCTTTCAAACCAAAAAAAAACAGAACATAAAAATCTAATTGAAAAACTTGCATTGCGAAGCATGTCTAAAGCTATATATTCTACTAAAAAAGATGAGCATTTTGGTTTAGCATTTAAACATTATTGTCATTTTACATCTCCAATAAGAAGATATTCTGATATAATAGTTCATAGATACTTAAAGAAACATTTTTTAGGGGTTAATAAAAGAATATTATCTTTTAAAAAAGCTTCAAAAGTTGCCGAAGAAATTACAAAATCCGAAATTAAATCATTAGAAGCTGAAAGAGAATATTTAAGATTAAAACAACTAAGGTGGTTGTCATTAAGAATTGGCCAGAATTTTTCTGCAATAATCTCAGGTGTTATAAACTCTGGTTTTTTTGCAGAAATAGATAAAATTTTTGTTGAGGGTTTTATACCAATTACCAAATTGAAAGATGATACATATTTTTTTGATGATAATCAAATTTCCATCATTGGAAGAAATTATTTAAATAAATTTTATTTAGGTAAAGTAATAACAATAGAGGTGTTAAATGTTGATTTTAAAACTAAAAGAGCTGAGTTTGCTCTCATTGATTAAATGAAGTTTTTTATTTTAATTCTTATTTTATTATTAGCAAGTTGTGATTTTAAACCAAGAGCAGAAGGTGTTGAGAATCAAATTCATGTTGTGGTTTCTTTTGAGGATTTTTCTAAAGTAAAGACAATTATTGATTCAATCTTTTTGCCTGAAATTTTAACTCCTGAACCTGAGTCTTTTTTTGAATTAAAATATATACTACCTGAAGATTTTGATAAAATTAAAAATTATCATAATATTTTGGTTGTGTCAATATTAGACATTCCTGATTCAACTGGTGATAAACTAATTTATAGTTTTTTGCCAAAAAATAGTGCTGAAAAAAATGAAAATAAAATATTTTCAAAAAGAGATGTTTTTGCTAGAGATCAGGTTTTCTCAGTTGTTTATGGAAAGGACTTTGAGGATTTTCAAAATACTTTAATATTAAACTCTAAATGGATTTATGATAAATATTTTAATTTTTATCGTGATCGCCAGGAAAAACATTTATTTAAAAGAAGAGAGCAAAATGATCTATCTAATTTGATTTTTGAAAAATTTAATTGGAAAATAAGAATTCAGCATGATTTTACTTTAATAAAAGAAGATTCAAAAAATAATTTTATATGGCTTGGTAGAGCATTTCCATTTAGATGGTTATCTTTTAATTGGAATGATTATAATAACAACCTTACATTTGAAAATTTAAATTTAGATACACTCTTAAATGAATATTCAAAATTTTATAATAATGATATTTTATTTTTAAAAAAATATAGGAAGATTTCAAGCGATAAAATTGGAAATTTTGATGCTATAAAATTAGAAGGTTTATGGGAACATAATTCTGATGTAAAAGGTGGTCCATTCATATCTTATTTTTTTTATGATACAAATTTAAAAAAATTATTTCACATCAATTTATTAGTTCATAATCCTGGAAGAAAAAAATTACCCTCATTATTACAATTAGAAATAATGTCAAAAACTTATAGTTCAAAATTAAAATAGTATTAATATAATTATTTAATTTCGTAAACTAAATTAAAGTACATTTACGTTGAATATTTATAATCATGGGTAAACAAATTTTAATAACTGGAGCATTTGGTCAATTAGGAGAGTCAACTCTTTTGGAATTGCAGCCTTATTTTGATATTATTGCTTCTGGGAAAAAAATCCCTAAAATCACAAATTATCCCTGTAAATATGTTGAATTAGATATAACATCAAAAAATAACGTTCGTAAAATAGTTGAAACCTATTCCCCAGAGATTGTTGTACATCTTGCTGCCATTACAAATGTTGATTTGTGTGAATCTAATAAAGAATTAGCATGGAATAATAATGTAAAAGCAACTGAAAATATTTTAGATAGTATAAGAGGAACAAAGTGCAAAATAATTTTTATTTCAACAGATTATGTATTTGATGGATTCTCTGGTCCCTATTCAGAAAACGATCAACCTAACCCTATTAACTATTATGGTAAAACAAAATTAGCTGCTGAGAATATAATAAGAGGAAGTGGACAGCCTTGGGTGATTATTAGAACCAATGTTTTATATGGAAATTCTTTTATTAATAAAGCAAGTTTTGTTAAATGGGTTATTGATTCTTTATCACAAAAAAAAAAAATAAATGTTGTAGATGATCAATTTGGGAATCCTACATGGACAGGTGCTTTATCCGAGGTAATTAAATTGTCAATGATAATGAATGTAAATGAAATTCTTAATTATGGTGGTTCAGAATTTATTTCAAGATTTGAGTTTGCAAAAAAAATAGCTAAAATTTTTGATTTAAATTCATCTTTAATTTCACCAATTAAAACTCGTGATTTAAATCAAATAGCTAAACGCCCCCTTAAATCCGGTTTGATTACATCTAAAATTGAAAATATTTTAGGTGTAAGAACTTTTGGTTTAGATTATTGTTTGAGTAAAATGAGAGATGGTATAATCACATGAAAATATTTGTTGTAACACCAACCTTTAATGAAAAGAAAAATATTAAAGAATTAATTGAAAAAATCAATCTAGCAAATGATAAAATTGACATTTTAGTAGTTGATGACAACTCCCCAGATGGAACACATGAGATTGTTAACAATTTAAAAAATAAATATAAGAACTTACATTTATTAAAAAGATTAGAAAAAGGTGGTTTGGGTTCAGCATACATAGCCGGAATGAAATATGCTTTAAATCATAATGCTGATTTGATTATACAAATGGATGCTGACATGTCACACGATCCTGCAAGCATAAATGATTTAATTGAAAAATCTAAAAATTTTGATTTAGTTATTGGTTCTAGATATATTTCAGGAATAAATGTTGTTAATTGGCCATTTCACAGATTGATAATTAGTTATGGAGCTAATTTATATTCAAGAATTGTCACTGGACTACCTATCAAAGATGCAACTGGTGGTTATAAATGCTGGAAAAGAAAAGTTCTTGAAAATATTAATATCGATTCAATTGAATCTCAAGGGTATTCTTTTCAAATAGAAATGTCATATAGAGCTTGGATAAAAAAATATAAGATTTGTGAAATACCAATAATTTTCATTGATAGAACAGTTGGTCAATCAAAAATGAATAAAGAAATTATGATTGAAGCCTTCTTTATGATTCCAAAATTGAGATTATTAAAGCTTCTAGGAAAATTTAAATAATTTTAAAAATGAATTCATTGATTTCTATAATTATAGTTAATTATAACGTAAGAGATTATTTAGATAATTGTTTGAATTCAATTTATAAGTCTAAACTTATTAAAAATATTGAAATTATTGTCGTAGATAATGATTCAAATGATAATTCTGCACAAATGGTCATTGAAAAATACCCTTACATAAATTTAATTCAGAATAAAACTAATTTTGGATTTTCTAAGGCAGTAAACCAAGGAATTAAAATATCTAGTGGTGAATATTTATTATTGTTAAACCCAGATACTGTATTAGAAAAGAATACATTAAATATTTTAATTAATTATATGGAAAATAATAAAAGTGTTGGTATGTGTGGGCCTAAAATACTGAATAGTGATGGAACTCTTCAACTATCATGTAAGCGTAGTTTTCCAACACCTATTGTCGCATTCCCAAAATTAATTGGTTTAGATAAATTATTTCCAAAAAATAAATGGGTGGGAAGATATAATCTAACATATTTAGATGAAAATCAATGTCATTCTGTAGATGCAATAAGTGGTTCTTTTATGTTTATTAGAAAACAAATTTTAAATGAAGTGGGTTTTCTAGATGAAGAATTTTTTATGTTTGGTGAGGATTTAGATTTATGTTTTAGAATAAAAAAACATAATTATCAAATTCATTATGTTCCAACAACTCAAATAATTCATTTTAAGGGAGAAAGTGTTAAATCTGTTCCTCTTGAAAGTATTAAATGGTTTTATAATGCGATGGATTTATTTGTTAACAAACACTTTTCTTCAAAAACATCCTTTTTATTCACTTTTTTATTAAAAACCGGAATTTTTCTTAAAAAAATTTCTTCTATTTTTAAATCAGGAGTTGTGAATATTTTTCCATTAATTTTAGATATATTTATAATTTTACTATCTTTTACAATTGGTATTTCATTAAGATTTAGTACACATGAAACAATTTTTCATAATTATATACCTATTTTAATTATTTATTTAATTATTTGGATTTTTATTATTTTTCTTTTTGACCTATATACAAAATTTGTACTTTCTTATAATAGAGCTTTAATAGCATCTTTCTTAGGTTTTTTAGTCAGCGTAACATTTACATTTTTTTTAAAAGATTTTGCATATTCAAGAGCAGTACTAATTTATTCTAGTTTTTTGATTTGTATTTTAGTTCCTGGATGGAGGTTAATGTTAAATATTTTAAGATCTAAAGGATATGTAAGTTTTTTAACTCAAAGTGATAAACCTATTTTTTCTCGGCCAGCAATTATTGTTGGAATTGATAAAGAAGGCATAAGAATATTAAATAAAATTAACAAAAGACCTGATACAGGTATATATGTAATTGGATTTGTTGAAACTAAGGTTAATACTATAAATATATTTGAACTAAAAAAAAATAATATAAATCATCTAGGTCCCATTAATAAATTAAAAGAATTAATTATATTACATAAAATTAGAGAATTAATTTTTACTTCCGAAAAACTTGAAATCAAAGAAATGCTTGCAATAATGGATAGTTTAAAATCTTTTAGACTGACTTATAGAGTAGTTCCTAAAGATAAAGATATTTTACTTGGCAAAGCTTCTGTTGAGGATATTAGTGAAATACCTTTTTTAAATATAGAATATTCATTATACCATAGAATAAATTTTTTTTCTAAAAGAATATTTGATATCTTTTTTTCAGGAATTTTGATTATAATGTTTTCACCAATATTATTTTTATCTTTTGTATTTTTCAAATCCAATCAATTATTAATTTGGGGTTTAGAAAATAAAAAGATTAAAATAAATTTGATAAATAGTAATATTGGTTTTTTTAGAAAATTGCCTCTTTTATTTAATATTTTTTTAGGTCAAATTAGCTTCGTTGGTTCAGATATAATTTCAGTTGATAAGAAAGCAAAAAACATTATTTGCAAACCAGGTTTAACTGGAATATATAGAATGAAAAAATTTAAATTGGGTGTTAACGATAATAATATTTATGACCATTATTATGTGCAAAATCAATCTTTTGCATTTGATTTGGAAATTTTAATAAGGACTATTTTTTTTTAAGATGTCAGAATATCATTTAGATTTTGAAAAACCTATAATTGATTTAGAAAAACAAATTAATGAATTAATTGAATTAAATTCAAAATATGATAAAGACCTTTCAAATCAAATATTAGCTCTCAAAGAAGAAAAGAAAAAAATTTCAGAAAAAATTTACTCAAATTTAACTAGGTGGCAACGTGTGCAAATAGCCCGTTTTCCAAAGAGACCATATACTCTTGATTATATTAATCGAATTTCAAATGATTTTATAGAATTGCACGGTGATAGAAAATTTTCTGATGATCAGGCAATTGTAGCTGGTATTGGATCTATAGATAATAATGAAGTTGTATTTATTGGTCATCAAAAGGGTAAAAATACAAAAGAAAATATTCAAAGAAATTTTGGTATGGCAAAACCTGAAGGTTATAGAAAAGCCCTTCGAGTTATGAAGTTAGCAGTAAAATTTAACAGACCAATTATATGTTTTATTGATACTCCCGGAGCATACCCTGGAGTAGGAGCTGAAGAAAGAGGACAAGCTCAAGCAATTGCTGATAATCTAGTTGAGATGTCTTTAATACCTGTACCAATTATTGTAATTGTAATAGGTGAAGGAGCAAGTGGTGGTGCTTTAGGTATAGGAATTGGTGATAAATTTATAATGCTTGAAAACACATGGTTTTCAGTAATTAGCCCTGAGGGTTGCGCCTCCATTTTATGGAGGGATGCTAGCAAAGCTAAAAATGCAGCCGACGCAATGAAAGTGTCATCTCAAGATTTGTTAGAAATGGGCATTTGCGATCAAATAATTCCAGAACCATTGGGAGGAGCTCATAATAATTATGATCTCATGGCAAAAAGAATAAAAGATGTAATAATTAATGAAATTAATAATTTAAATAAAATTAATTCCAGTGCATTAATAAATCAACGAATAATAAAATATGAAAAAATTGGTTCATGGGAATAGCTTTGTATATATATCATGTCAAATGAAATAATATTCATTATTCAAACTATAATAGGTCTTTTTTTTACATTAATAGCTTTTAAGCTAGGTAAAGTTTGGATTTACGCGTTTATTGCTTCTTGTGTGATTTTAGCTAATATATTTGTAAATAAACAAATCACTTTGCTAGGTTTAAATGCGACAGGTGGAAATGTGGTTTATGGAGCAATTTTTTTAGCTACTGATTTATTATCCGAACATTATGGTAAAAAAGAAGCTAGAAAAGGTGTTTTTATTGGTTTTTTTGTTTCATTATTTTATTTGTCTATGACTCAGATGATTTTATTGTTTAAAAAAAATTCAGATGATTGGGGAGCATCTGAAGCCATGGATATAATTTTCTCAACATCCCCTTCAATAGTTTTTGCAAGTTTAATTGCTTATTTAATATCTCAATTAAATGATATTTGGCTTTTTCATTTTATTAAAAGTAAAACTAATGAAAAGTTTTTATGGCTTAGAAATAACTTAAGTACTTATTCTAGTCAATTATTTGATTCAATAATTTTTAGTTTTTTAGCTTTTTATTTATTTCCACTTTTTTTTAATACAGAACAACTTCCTTTTCAAGTAATTATTCAAATAGTTATTACAACTTATTTATTGAAATTAATTGTTGCTGCTATTGATACTCCATTTATTTATTTAAGTAAGAAGATATAAGTAAACTTGTGTTAAAAGTAATATTTTCTATTATCAATAATTTTTGCTTTTTTCTTAAGACCATCAATCCATTCCGTTATTGTTTGGTTTTGCTTAGCTGTTAATAAATTATTTTTGATTAAATCTTTCTTTATTTCCCAATCATCTTTATCAATTTCTTCTTTTGAAACCAATTGAATAATAACGGTTCCTGAAGAAAAATTTAACGGTTCTAAAATTTCGCCAGGTTCAGCAGCTAGCAAAGAACCAATTATTGATTGTTCTTTCCCAATAATTTCAAAAGGTGAATTTAATTTTGATTTAACTTGATTTAAGAATTTTGTATTTTCATTCTTAGATGAAATGTTTTTAAATGTTTGATTATTATTAACTATTTCATTGTATAAAGCTTTAGCCAATTCTTGTGCTTTTTCTTTTTGTTTGTTTAATTTTATTTTTTTTGAAATTTCAAATTTTACTAAATCAAATTCTTTTGTTCCTTCTTGACTTATAGAATCAAGTTTTAGTACAACAAAACCAGAATTTGTTTCTAATACTTGGCTAGTTTTATTAGTTGTATTATCAAATGCAAATTTTGTTGCTTGTGGAAAATATCCTAAGCCTGGTATAAAAGTTGATGATTTTAGTATTGGTGGTAATTTATTTAATTTATAACTAGGATTTCTTTTTAAAGCATCTATAAAACCATAATCTTCTACATCAAAAATAAATTGTGTTGCTTTATTTTTAATAAAATTTAAAGTACTTGGTCCAGTCTCAATTTTAAGCAAAATATGACTTGCTAAAATTTCTTCTTCATTATTTTCATTTTTTCTCTTATCAACAACTTTAATTATGTGAACGCCAAAATTTGTTTCTACGGGATTGCTTACTTCACCTTTTTTAAGATTAAAAGCTGTCTCTTCAAAAGATTTAACCATTTGTCCTTTCCCAAACCAACCAAGATTACCATTATTCCCCATCCCATTTTGTGATAAATTACCAGGATCCTCAGTAAATTCATTAGCTAAATCTTCAAATTTCTCTCCTTTATCAATTCTCATTAATATTTCATCAACAGTAGAATAAGTTAACAAAGTATCGTTTTTTGAAGGTTTTTTCCCCCATAATATATAGCTTAAGAATCTCTCTTCGTTTTTTTTAAATTCTTCTTTATTCTGAAAATAATAATTTTTTATCTCTTCTTTGTTTGATTCAACACTTTCAGTGTTAAAACTACTGTTATCAACAACTAATGCATTAATTGTAAAATTAGTATTATTTATGATATACTCATCTTTAATCTCATTTTCTGAAACTAAAACTTGGGAGCTAATTTCATCAAATAATTTTTGCCTTGGTAAATATTGTCTTATATATTGTTCGACAGGTTGCCACTCATCACCTTGGGGATTTTGTAATGCAAGTTGATATTTGGCATCATCAAACTGTCCGTTTGTCATAAAATCTGGTATATTTTTTATTTCAGCCGGTGGATTGTTTAATAATTCAAAAAAAACTTCATCATCTGAAACGGTAATTTTTCTTTTTTTTAGCTCGTTTTCAATTAAATAACTTTGGATTATTTGGTTATAAACTTGTTCTCTTTCTATATCAACTCTTCCTTGATCATATTGAATCCCTTGAGATCTTGCTTGTTGAACTCTTTGATCAACTTGTGAAAAAAATAAATCTGGTGAAACAGAAACTCCATCTATAACAATTATAGCTTTTGAGGGATCTACTCTGCCAAATAATTGATTTACAATATCAGCTCCACCAACTAATCCACCAACACTCATACTTCCAACAAAAAGAATTAAAAGAATCCATAAAATTACTTTCATTCTTGTTCTCATTGCATTCATAATTCCCATAGCAATTATAAACCTTTCGATTTTTTAATATATAATGTTAAAATTTAAATAGATTATATAGCTTCTACAAGCTGAGAAGCGCATAATAAAAATTTTTATTAAAGGAATAAATATTATTAAATCAGAACTTTCAATTAAAAAACTTAATAATTCAATTATTGAATGTACATTATGTTCAAGATTGGTTGATTTTAGAGAAAAAATTGCAAAGGAAAAAAGAAAACAGTTTTTATCTTGGGATTATTGGGGAAAGCCAGTACCTGGATATGGTTCAATTTCCTCTGAGTTGTTACTCACCGGTTTAGCACCAGCTGCTCATGGTGGAAATAGAACTGGGAGAGTTTTTACTGGAGATAGATCAGCTGATTTTTTAATGAAATGTTTAAATAAAGTTGGTATATCAAATCAATCTTTTTCCCATAGTTTAAACGATGGATTAATATTAAAAAATACGTATATGACTGCAGTTTTAAAATGTGTCCCTCCGCAGGATAAACCTAAAAGAGAGGAATTGATTAATTGTTCAAAGTATTTAGATAGAGAGTTAAGATTATTAAATAATTTAAAGTGCATAATAGCTTTGGGGAAAATAGCATTTGATTCAACTTTAAAATTTTTTAATAAAAATAAAGAATATAAAATTAAAGATTTTCCCTTTGGTCACGGAAAAAAATATATCTTAAATAATGGTATTTTTTTAATTTGTTCTTATCATCCAAGTCCAAGAAATGTTAATACTGGAAGACTAAATGAAAAAATGATGGTTGAACTTTTTGAAGAAGTAAAAGAAACTATAAAATAATGAAAGTCTTATTAATAAATATTATAGTATTATCTCAATTATTATTTTCACAAAAAAAATTATCAATAAAGGAAATTTCAGATAATTCCCCATTTAAAGTAGCATCCATCCCTAATATTAAATGGTTAAATAATCAAGATGCATTTACGTATCTATCAAAATCCAAATCTATTTACAAAGTAAATTTAGTTTCAAATGATACAAATATATACTTAAGCAATACAACTTTTAAATTTAAAAATAAAGAAATAACTATCGTTGATTATGAAATTAATAACACAGAAAATTATATATTAATTCAATCAGAAAAAGAAAAAATTTGGAGAAGGTCATTTTTTGGTACTTATTTTATTTATGATAATCAAAAAAAAGAAATGAGAAAATTAACTGAAGAAAATAAGCTTTTGAGAAATGTTAAATTTTCTCCTGATGGAAATAAAGTTAGTTATGTAAGAAAAGATAATAATTTATATGTATATGATATTAAGAAAAAAAAACAATATCAATTAACTAAGTCGGGATCAGAGGATTATCTAAATGGTATTTTTGGATGGGTTTATGAGGAAGAATTTTCATCATATGATTCATATAAATGGTCACCAGATAGTAAAAAAATTGTATTTTGTGAGGAAGATCAATCTGAAGTTCCAATTTATACAATGATTGACGAATTAAAATTATATCCCAAACTTAAAACTATTAAATATCCAAAGGCCGGTCAAACTAATCCTAAAATAAGAGTTGGTATAGTTGAGGCAACAGGTGGTTCTATTAATTGGATTGATTTACATGCTAATAACAATGATGATTATTATATTCCAAGAATTTATTGGGTGAAAAATCAAAAAATATTTATAGTCAAAATTGATAGACCACAAAAAAAAATGGTATTGTTTTTTTATGATACAAAGTCTGGAAAAATTTCAGAAGGAATTAAAGATGAGGATATAGTTGGATGGGTTGATTTGAACGATGATTTTCAGTTTTTAGATAATGATGAAATTTTATGGATATCTGAAAAATCAGGATTTAAACATATTTATCACAGTGATATAGGAGGAAACCTAATTAATGTTGTAACAAAAGGCAATTGGGAAGTAAGCAAGATCTTGAATTATAATTCCAGAATTAATAAGATATATTTTTTAGGAAATCGTAGCTCAGTTAAGGAAAGTCATCTTTTTTCAGTAGGCCTTGATGGATCAAATTTAACTCAAATTACTAAAGAAGAAGGTTTTCATCGGGTAATTATTTCTCCTTCAAAAAAATATTTTATTGATTCTTTTTCATCAATTAAATCACCTGTTAAAATAATTTTAAAAAATATGAAAGGTAATCCACTTAGAGTATTAGATGAAACAAACTTAAATCAATATTTAGAATATGATTGGTCATTTCCTAAATTTGTGAATTTTTTATCAGATGATAAAACTGTTTTATTAGATGGAATATTAACTTTGCCACATAATTATGATAAAAATAAAAAATACCCATTGATAGTATATGGTTATGGCATGCCAGGAACTCAGATTGTTTTAAATAAATGGGGTAGTATTTTGAATCAATTTTTTGCTCAAGAGGGATTTATTATTTTTTCAATGGATTCAAGAGGTATGGGAGGAAGAGGAGAGGATTTTAAAAATTTAAGTTATGGTGATATGAGTAAATACTTAATTAAGGATATAATTTCAGGTGTCAATTATATTATTGAAAATTACAGTGTAGATAAAAATAAAATAGGAGCGTGGGGTTCAAGCGGTGGGGGATATTTTACAGCATTGATGTTGACAAGACTATCTTCAATATTTAGTGTTGGTGTTTCTATATCACCTGTAGTTGACTTCAGGTTATATGATTCAATTTATTCTGAAAGATCAATGGGAAATCCATACTCAAATGAAGCAGGGTATGATTCAGTTTCAATTATGTCCCATATTAAAAATTTTCAAGGGAGTTTACTTGTAATGCATGGAACAGGGGATGATAACGTACATTTTCAAAACACAACTCAATTAATTGATGGTTTTATAGATATGAATAAAATGATTGATGTATTTATTTATCCAAATAGGGACCATTCATTAAGAGGAGGTACTACTCGATTTTATGTAAATACTAAACTAATCAATTATTTTAAAGAAAATCTAAAATAATAAAATACTAAAATGTATTTTATTATTTTAGAAAAAATTTAAAGATTAAATTTTAAGTTCTAGGTCTAGCTTCGTTAACAACTAACTGACGGCCTTGGACTTCTTTTCCATTTAACTCTTCAATAGCTTTTTTACTTCCATCTTCTGAGTTAATTTCAACAAATCCAAATCCTCTAGAACGACCAGTGAATTTATCTTTAATGATCTTTACTGATGTAACTTCACCGTATTCGGCAAAAGTGTTTGAAAGGTCATCTTCAGACATTTCATAGCTGATATTTCCAACGTATAGGTTCATTTTGTCTCCATTTAATTAATTTTTAAGTATTTTTACGGTATTTAATTTGAAATATAATAATAGTAAGTAAGTTTTAAGTGTGAAATAGGGTAGGTATATTTATAATTTGCTCATTTGAATAACATAATATTAATAAGAATTATCGAAATATTATAATATTTTTTTATTTATTATAAATTATTTTAAAAGTAACATCTTTTTTGATATTGAATGATTTTCAGTTTTTAAAACATAAAAATATGTACCAGATGATACTTGTTTATTATGCCTATCTTTTCCATTCCATATAATACTGTAATTTCCAGCATATTGTTCTTTGTTGACTAAAGTTATAATTTCTTGACCAATTAAGTTATAAACCCTTAGCATCACTTTTTGATCCAATGGTATTTGATAATTAATCGTTGTGATTGGATTAAATGGATTTGGATAATTTTGACTTAAATTAAATTCACTTGGAATTGATTGAATAATTTCATCAACTTGATCTTTAACCCATTTTTCAGGACCATGAATTAATGAAAATTTTCTTCCTAAATTTCTAGCATAACCTTTTTTAATTGTAAAAGTTTTTTTACTCAACAAGTCAAAAGTATCGCCATTACTTCTATCAACTAAAATTAATTTTTTATTTTGATGGATATTTTCAAGATTACTTACTGTTAACTTCAAATCAGATTGATTTTTAGAAGTTTTTAATATTCCATCCCATATAAATGTTGAGTCAGCACCATTTTTAATATCTTCTAGAAGGTATTTATTAAAACCATTAATATCTTTTAAAATCCAGTCAAATTTAAACGCGTTTTCATTATTTGGTAATGGTGGTTCAGTTATATTATCATATTCATCAAATGACTCAGATGCATTTGGATTGTATCCAAAAAAATTATTATTATCTGAAAATTTAGAACTTTTAAAACTTATTTTTCCTCTAAAAAAATTATTTTCCTTATTATTTTTATTATTTGAAAAAAATGTTTTAGAAAGGTTTAAATTTGAATCACCTGATGATTTAAATACTATGGTTGAATCAGTTTTATTACAAATTATATATCCTCCAAAAGGGGAAATAGTATCCTGATGATCAGACCAACCACTATTAGAACTAAATTCTAATGGACCACAATATAAGGTATGATCAATTTCTCCCATATTAAATGAAAATGGATATGGATTACCAACTAAATTCCATCCTGGTTTAAGTTCCCATTCAAGTGTATCAATTTCTGTAATAACACCACTACCTAGAGTAAGATCACATTCTTCACCAATTTTTTGATAAATCCAATAACTTAATCCAGGTTCAATTGTTGAAGGTTCAGTGTAATTACCGTTTTCAAATTTCCAAATTACAAATTTTTCTTTGTCAATATTTCCAAAACTGTTGTAAAAAACATCATTAATTCTATTTTGTTCTAGATCAGTTGGTATTGAAATTAATATCCATTCATTAGGAGGAATACAATCAGGAAATTTTATCAATCCATTTGAGGTTTTAATTGGAATCGTACTTATTTGTGAATCTGAGGCATAACCTAGAATATCAGAAGCAAAATAATAAAATTTAATTCCTCTTTCATCTAAATTTTCAATAGTTATAGTCTCTTCAGTTTCAAGCATTCTAATACCATTTTCAAAATCTATTGGATAAGATAAATATTCATTTGAGCCTCCCTTTCCAACTTTGAGAATAACTGACTCCAAAGGTAATGAGTCTTTTATCGTGGCTTTTATAGTAATTTCATTTGAAGATGAAAGACGGGCTAATGTATTTTCTAATAATAAAGTATCTTTATTGGTTGAAATATTATAAACATCTGGTGGAATATCATCTTGATAAACATTTATATAAACACTAGAAGTATCACAAAGTTTTTCAGAATCACATATTGAATAATAAATAGAATCTATACCTGTAAACATTAGGAGATTTGAATAATCAAACTTGATTGAAGAATCTTGGACTGTTGCAATTCCACCTTTATTTGTTGGTGTTGTTTTAAATGATTGATTGCTATTTTTATCTTTAAAAATTAAAAGAGTAGAGTAATCAATATCATTTTCAGGATCGGTATCATTTAATAAAACATTAACTCTACCAATGCTATTTTGAAAAACTTCTATCGAATCGTTATTTGCTATGGGAAATTCAGGAACATTTACTACAGAAATTATAACTCTTGCTTCAGCAATGTTTCCATCTTGATCTTCTACACAGTATCTAAAAATATCATCTCCATAAAAACCTTTTTCAGGAGTAATATTAATTTTTGGTGATTCAATTGAACTAACTAATAAAATATCTCCATTTTTTAAAGTATCAGTATCAGAAAATTGAGTTAAAATGGAATTTGAAGCTTCTTGACATAATGTGTAAATAAGAGTATCTCCGTCAGCATCAGTTGCATTTAAAAAAAGATCGTTCAAAGGTTCTCCCTCTTCAATAAAAACAGTAATTGGGTCAACAACTTCAGGAGGATCAGGAGCAGCATTAACTAAAATATATACTTTTGCTTCAGAGCTTAGTCTGGTATCATCAGAAATTCTGTATGTTAAACTATCATTACCATAAAAATTTGATGCTATAGAAATTAAAATAGTACTATCAGTCTTTGCCTGGCTTTGATTTTCTGAATCATCAAAAGAACCTTTAAAAGCAGATATAATTTCTAAAGATGAAACATCAAGATTATTATCAAGGTCACTATCATTTCTTAATACATTGAAAGATCTGGGGTCAGCATCTTCATCTATAGTAAGTGTATCTGAAATTGCAATGGGTTTTCTTCCTTCAGTAATTGAAATTTTTATTTTACCAGAGTCACACAGATTAGTATTATCGCAAATTTGATAAATTACTGAATCTGTTCCTGTATAATTAAGATTATTTGAATAATCAAAAACTAAAATAGAGGTTGTATCACTTGGAACTCTATACTGACCACCACCACCTGAGCTTAAAATTGAAAGACTCGATAGATTTAAATCATAATCAGGATCTGAAATTTTATTTGAGAGATCATAATCCCACTCAAGTCCTTGAGCAATTACAATTTCACCATCTTCAGCAATTGGGTTATCAGCCACAGGTGAAATAATTACAATTATTTTTTCAGAATCTATAAGTTCACCATCTGTGACTGAAAATGTAAGACTATCAGTTCCAAAAGCATTACTCTGTGGTTCAAAATATATTTTATTTTGACTATTTATTACATTATCACCTGAATTAATTAAAGTTGTTTTGTTGATACCATCATTTGATTGATACAAATCACCTATATTTATTTTTAAAGATATGGAATAATCTAAATTATTATTATCAATATCAGTTCCATTTAAAGTTATTATTGCAGCATTATCTTCAAGAATTGAAATTGTATCTCTAATTGCAACAGGGGAGTCGTTTACATTATTTACAGTTATTATGAATAAAGCGTTTTGACTGTCATTCGTTCCATCATTAACTTTGAAAAATAGAGTATCATTACCAACAAAGTTGATATTTGGAGAATATTTTATTTGATTTGTATTGCTTGAAACTGTAGTGTTTGCAGAATTTATTAAAGTTTCATCCATTTGAAATAATACACCATTTTTAGGAAGATCTGTAATCACATAAGATAATGAATTTCCTTCAGGATCACTTCCTTGAAGTGTTAATGTTTTAACAGTTTCTTCATTAGTGGTTTCAGATAAATTTGTAGCTAATGGAGATTCATTAATATCATTTAATGAAATAACAACAGAACTTTGATTGGATGTATTATTTCCATCAGACACTCTTACTATTAATGAATATGATGAATTGCTTTCATAGTCAAGCAAAGAAGCACTTGTAATCACACCAGTAGAACTATTAATTAAAAAATGACCATCAGTATTGCCACTAACAATTTCCCAATTTTGAAAAGTAGTTGTAGTACCAGTTGGCCAAACATCAGGATCTGTTGCATTTACTGTTCCAACAGTTG
>MDTE01098052.1_pt1 | contig 30285 bp, 19 predicted proteins | sample 811231 | NCBI WGS metagenome assembly MDTE01 (sample SAMN05326651, study PRJNA326480) | marine metagenome | isolation source: seawater | place: Indian Ocean: Red Sea | collected 2010 | reverse complement strand
TCCATTGGTGGAGGAGGTGGTGCGGCGTCCATTGGTGGTGCAGGTGGTGCATCCATTGGTGGCGGAGGTGGCGGTGGAGCATCCATTCCGGGCGGTGGCGGCGGCGGTGTGTTAAATTCTTCATCAGTCATATTTACTCTCTCCGTTATATCGGTAAGCCTCGCCAAAGTGTCACCTTCTATAACGATTGTCAATACTAGGAGTTAATTTTTACTTTCATCGTAGAAAATTACTATGAAATTTAATAATGTTGAAAAACCATGCACCGCGGGGAAATTAACATGGCGACAGGCGATACTACTGCCCCTCCCGTTCTTTTTGTAGTTGGTACTGCAGGTGCAGGAAAGAGTACGTTAGTAACATCTTTTCAAAGATGGGCTAGATTTATTGAGGTCGATGCATTAACAATAAATTTAGACCCTGGTGCTGAAAGAGTACATTATGACCCAGAATTTGATGTTCGCGACCTAGTTTCATTGTCTGAAGTAATGGATGAATATGATTTGGGTCCAAACGGAGCTCAGATTCTTGCTGCAGATTTAGTAGCCGCGCAGGCACATGAAATACAATCTGAACTTGACGGACTTTCAGGGGATTTGTTGGTTATTGATACCCCGGGTCAGGTAGAATTATTTGCATTTAGGGAGGCATCTAGTCATTTTGTTGAGGTATTGGGGCAGGGCAGAGCTGCTCTAATTTTTCTTTTTGACCCGATGTTATCTCAGTCGCCCTCAGGTTTTGTATCTCAAATGTTGTTATCTAATATTGTTCATTTCCGTTTGGGATTACCAACCGCTAATTTCCTTTCAAAATCTGATTTATTGCCTCCCGAGGATCTAGAAAGGGTACTTGAATGGGGTGATAGATTGGATACTCTAGAAGCCGCCTTATATGATGAGGCGGGAGGACAAAGGACTGAATTTGCAATTGGTCAATTAAGAATGATGCAGCATTCTCAGATTCAGCCAGGTTTGATACCCCTTTCGAGTGAAGAGGAAGAAGGTCTTGCTGATATTCTATCATTCGCCCAGAACCTTTTCGGCGGTATGGCAGATACAAGGGATGGCTTTGCTGAAGATATAGGGTTTGAAAGAGATGGGTGGAATGATTAATGAGTAATTTACTTTCAATAGATGATTTAAAGGATGATTTAGAGAACATTATTAGTTGGGCTATTACATTCAAGCAAGACTCAGAAGTGGCCCCCGAATTCACACCTTTAGATGGGTTAACAATTGCTTCAATTTATGAAAAACCTAGTACTAGAACGAGAGTATCATTTGAAGTTGGAATTAACAAATTAGGTGGTAATCCTCTTACTTTATTGAAAGGTGATATACAATTAGGCAAGTCTGAAACTGTGGCAGACACTGCTCAAGTACTTTCAAGATATATCTCAGCTATTACTTATCGTTGCTTTGCTCATTCTGATGTAAATGAATTAGCAAATAATTCTAGTGTTCCTGTAATTAATGCGCTTTCAGATAAACATCATCCATGTCAAGCAGCAGCTGATTTGATGACAATTAAGGAGAAATTTGCTGATTTAAAGGGGGTGAAAATAGCATGGGTTGGCGATGGAAATAATGTTCTACATGATTTGATGTTAGCCGGCGCAATTTTAGGTTGCGATATTCATTGGGCAGTACCTAAGGGTTATGAGCCAGATGATGATGTTGTTGAGAGGGCTCAAGAAATTGCTGATGAGAGTGGCTCTATATTATTTCAAACCCACGACCCTGTTGAGGCCGTTACTGATGCAGATGTAATTTATACTGATGTGTTTGTATCAATGGGTGAAGAAAACTTGTCAGATAAAATGGATAATTTTGATGGTTTTCAGGTAAATGATGAACTAGTTTCTCATGCTAAAGAGGAGTATATTTTCATGCATTGTTTGCCTGCTCACAGGGGCGAAGAAGTAAGTGATTCTGTAATTGATAGTAGTAATTCGGTGGTATTTGATCAGGCTGAAAATCGTATGTGGGCTCAAATGTCAATACTTACTTACTTAGTTGATAGGCAGGCATGGGATACCTATGCTGAATTATTAGAATATGATTAGATTAGTGGCATAATTCCACAAGCAGTAAATCCTAGTAATCCAAATAGTAATGACCTTTTCAAATATTTGGATGCCTTTGTATCATCTCCTTTGAAAATTGGCGCTTTAACTAGTAGCAAAAAATACATCCCTGGTCCAAGAAAAGCAATGTATGGGGTTGGTATAAGTTTGAAAGCAAATGGTAGGCCCATTGAAATAAATCCTAAAAATGAACAAACCCAAGAAATCAACCTTGCCTTTTCTGCCCCAATTTTCATGGGTAAAGTATTCCTTTCTAGATCGCCTTCCATATCTTCAACATCTTTGATAATCTCTCGAGAGGTTCCAATCATCATTGCACAAATTGCTACTAACCAAGGTAGAAGGTCTGTTCCATGGCCTACTGCTGCAGCCCCAAATACAATGACAACTGCAATTAATCCTGAAACAGAAAGATTACCCCATAAACCACTTTTCTTTAAGCAAACTTTGAAAGGAATTCCATCAAATTCATATGCGACCATAAGGAATAGGGCGATAAACCAAATTATGCAAGAATCTAACCAATCATAACTTTTGATGTCATTACTTTGAAGGATTATTGCCATCAACATTATTGCCGATAATATCATCATGATCCAAGAGAACTTGGAAGCCGCTTTTTCCGAGATGGCTCCTGATGCAAGTGGTCTATTTGGATGGTTAATTCTATCTGCATTTATATCTTTCAAGTCGTTAAGAGCATTCCAACCTGCCATAAAAAAAGCAACGCTTAGGGTGTGTAATATTAGGGGTGCCGCGATATCATTTTGTCCTGCAGCTCCAACAATCAGTGCACCAACTGGTACAGTGATAACACCCATAATGACATTGACTCCGCGAGCCAATGTCCACCATTGATGTGCCCCCATAAGAGGGGTCGGGTTGCTTTAGGCATTTGATGCCTACGCAATAATTAGGACACTTTAGATGTTAAATCCCATACGCAAACGGTATATCTAGCTCCACGAAAGAAATCTCTTACATGACCTACTTTTTGGAAACGTAAATCTTTAGCTAATATATTTCCTACTTGATTCATAGTTGCTCCCCAAGAAAAACGATCGTTTAAGTGATCAAATATATCTACCGTATTGGAGCGCCCATTTGCTTCTAAATAATCCGCGACTGCTGACCTCAATCTTTTAGTACGGCTCAAGCGATCACCTCGTAATTAATCGATTCTCTTGCCTTTTCCCTAAGTTTAAGCCAAACTGGGGATTTACGGTTTTTTATATTTAGTGGGTTTTCATCTAATAGTTTTAATCGTCCATTTGATGATGTTAATCTAACTAATCCTTCACCATTTTTTGTCACTAAATTTACAGTTTTCCTGAGGCTTTTAAATGGTGTTTCAACCACTATTTCAGCCTTTAATACTTCATTGCGTCTCATCTTTGATTGCATGAAAAGGACTAGTGAGCGAGAGTATATCAATCAAACATAGGGGGGGTTGGCTGAAAGTGAAATATTTTATTTGATTTAGATGATTTTAGGTTAAACTGAACTTAAAGTGAAGGAGTCTCACCCACTTTGTTGATATACAGGGTTATTCTCGGCTGATTGCCTGCTGGTATGGTGTAGTTAGGCCCATCATGAAGCCCTCTCGAGGCTTCGACCCGGGTTCAAATCCCGGTACTAGCACTAAGTCAATGAAAAACTATCAAATTACATCAACTATTCAAAATGGTAGTCCCGGCAGGAGTCGAACCTGCGTCCCCTGGACCAAAACCAGAGATGATGGACCACTACACTACGGAACTAACGGGGTGGGCCAAAAGCCACTTGGTTTTGACTTTGACGCTTAACTTATTGTTGATTAATATGGAATCACTGTTCCGTGCCATTCAAGGGCTGCGCTTTAATCGGGGGTGCATGCGACCACAATTCAAATCAAGTTGTGCGCTCCCATTGATATTAATTTTGATGCTACATCCTTTGACTTTCATGCTTTCTAACGAATTAGAAAATTTTGTTGATGTGGCAGAAAATGAAGAACCGAATATTGAGTTATCCAACTCTTTTCTGTCTCCCCAACCTACTATCCATCCGCCTTCAAGTGATTGGTGGGTTCGGGGAGAAGAAATCGTTAGTATTTACGTAATTACCAGAGATATTGAATCTCTTAATTACTGGCAAATAGATAATGGATTCATCAAAGAACAAAAATCTGCTATTCTAGGCCAACATTTCGTGAATGATGGCATTATTTTGGATGGGGTACAACATCGTAAATTGCATTTACCCGCAAATATTGTACCCAAGTTGCTAGGTGTTAATGGAGTCATGACAATTTTTGAAGATCCGGGTGCACCTACTCCATTTGTCTCTGATTCAAATCAACCATTATCTGTGCGCTCAGGTGAATTACACGGGAGTACGGATGCTTGGGCAAATGGTGTCAATGGTACAGGTGTTAAAGTAGCAATAGTTGATTCAGGTCTTGATTTTGCTCACCCTGATTTGAATGGTACCCAAGCTAGAGTTGATGATTTGAATAATTCCTATCATGGTTGGCCAATTATGTGGGATCCTAGGTCTGTTGATATTTGGCTAAGAGATGGTAATGCTTACCCTTCTAATGGAGGTTCATGGTATTCTGATACTTCTAATATCGATATTGATAACAATAGTGACAATATTTTAGATAATTCCGGATTTAATGTTAGTGGAATAAATCCCTCATTGTCTGGTAATTATCATCATGGTTTACATCCTGACTCTCAATTAAAAGCAAAGTTAGGTGGGGAAGTAGATGTATTGGTTGTCGATGATTTTACTTCTGGAATTTATGAAACAGTATATGTTGATTTAGACAGAGATGGTGATTTTGGTGAAGAAATTCCTATGAGGAAGGGCAATGAAACTGCTGGTTTAGATACAAATAATGATGGTTTATGGGATTTATCTGCTGGTCTTCTATACTGGGTTAGTGATGGGGTTAATGGGGTTCCATACGCTTCAACATATTCACAACGTGCGGGCTTTCAAAATCGTATTGCTGCACCAGGTAATTTGACACTTTTCATGATTAACGATAAAAATGATGCTGGAGGAAACCACGGGACACTCTGTGCTTCAGCAGTTGCTGCTCAAGCGATTGTTAATAATGGCAAAGTGAAGGGTATGGCCCCTAATTCAGAATTAATTTCTGTAGCTAATTTTTACGGCGGCGGCTCATTTTTAGATGCATGGCGTTTCCTTTCAGAAGGTTATGATGGGCAAACAGGAAGTGGCGACGAAGCTCAAATAGGCTCATTTTCATTTGGTTGGTCTAGTGTTCATAATGATGGCACAGATCAAATGTCACTTTATGTTGATTGGTTAACTAGAGTTCATTCTCCTAGCACCACATTTCTAGTCGCAATGGGTAATGGTGGCCATGGGTACGGAACTGGTGCTTCACCCGGTGGCTCTCATGGTGTAATTTCAGTGGGTGCATTTTCTTCACAAACAGGTCAATCTCATGGTGGTACATGGGGGGATTCAGCATCTTGGTCAAATAGAGGCCCTAACTCTGCTAGTAGGTTAGATCCTGACATAGTTGCAGTAGGTTGGTCTGCGACAGGTGATGTTTCATTAAATGGTGTTGATAATGCTAATTCAGCTACTACTACTTGGGCAGGGACATCGCTAGCAACTCCTGTGGCGGCGGGCCTTGTCGCATTAATTTATGATGCTTGGATGCAGGAATACGGTATTTGGCCCGATTCTCAAACAGTTAGGAATTTGATTATGTCTACTTCTGATGATAGGGGTTATGATCCACTAGTCCAAGGTGGTGGTTGGGCAAATATTAGCCGAGCAATTAGTACAATACAAGGTCATAATGGTTCTGTTTGGGTTGAGCCAGCATACTGGATGGCTGGTACTAATCATGGAGTTCATAGGGAGGCTAATACTAACATAATGTTGCCAGGGGATATTAGTTGGGCAAATTTTACAATTAATGGTACCGGGTCATCAGCAGTAAATATTTCATGGGGTGGGGCTATTTTGAGTCCTACTTCATTCCATTCTCAAATTTGGAATTCATCAACAAACTCTGGTTGGGATGGCTATCAATCCGATAGGCCAGATATTTTGATACCTATATACATAAAAAATGATGCAAACTATTCATTACCAAATGGGACGAGTTTAATCCGCGCAAGAGCTGCTATGGCTGGTAGTGGTTTTGATGCTGACAAAAATTTAGCTCAAGAAAACGAAGTCTATGTTGAATTAATGAGGTGGCATGATGATGATGGAGATGGTAAGTGGTGGGATGATTCTAACAATAATTCTTTAGTCGATTCGGGTGAAATGGAAGCTGGTAGTGAATATTCAATGGTGACTAAGCATTCCTATACATCGGGCCAAGTTGAGGCAAGATTGGGACTTCCAGATCAAAGGGATGGAGATGGTATTTTGATGGGGGTTTATAGAAAAAATATACGAACCAATTTGATGGATCCTATACCTATTGAAATTGATTGGACAGGTTTTGGTCCTGACCCAAATTCTTCTTGGTTATCTCCTTGCTCTGGTAATTCAACAATTCCTGCAAATTCTTCAATATACGTTAATTGTAGGGTTTCTGTACCAATAGATGCAATTCCTGGATTAAGGCAGGAACAAATAAGATTCGAATTTGAATCAAATAACTCTTCACATGAATGGGCATTACCTGTAATAGTCAACGTTGCATCAGATGGTCCAGTTAATTTGCAACCAAAGCCACTAGATGGTAATTTGACGAATCAATCATTGTACAGTGAAACTTGGTTACAAGGTGCTCAGAGGTGGGGTTGGAGATCTGAATCAGGGGATTGGAAGTTCCTTACTTTTGATTGGCCTTACAATTTATCTGGAGATGGGGCTATTATTGTCGACGTGGATTGGCCAGATAATAATTTGACAGATGTAGATGTCCATTGGATGTCGGAGTCAGGACATCCTTACTACTTAGATGACCCCGTTTCATATGGTCAATATAATTTAGTGCCTGAGATTTCTTCAACAAATATGGATTCAGGATCAGGTAAATATGGTTGGGAAACCTCTACTGGAGGTAGTAATGAAGTACTTGTTGCAGAAGCTACCCCGGGTATTAAGCAGATGATGTTACATTCTGCCATGCATGGAGTAAATACAAATGATAACCCTCTAAATATTAGTGTTGGATTAGTAAATGCGATAAATGGTTCTCTACAGCAAAACATATTTGATTGGGAGAATGCAGAAGGAAGTGACATTGTTACAATAGGCGCAACTTTACCACTTAATGTGTCATCTGTTGAAGGATTTGGTTGGACACAACCCTTATTGTTGCCTAGTCAAACAGCAACCCAAGATGTCCCAGGGACATGGTCATCATCTAATTACTCACATCAAATTGACGTAAAAGATGCTTTATTATTAAGGGTCCAAATAAATTCAAATTCACCTAGGACTGATCTTGATTTGGCATTATATAGGGATAAAAATGGTAATGGTGTCATTGATTGGGGTAATGAGCAAATAGTTACTAGTGGTAATTGGAATTCTGATGAAAATGTCCTAATTGAATCTCCTGAAGATGGTACTTGGTGGGCAGTCGTACATGGATTTGATGTGCCTAATGGTACTGCTAGTTTTAGTTTAACACAGACTATTGTGGCGGGCGACTCATTGTCAGTAGAAGGGGTTAGGGAATTGAATAATAGTGAAATAATGAATAGGCATCCTAACGGCACTGCAGCTTTAGGTGGAAAAATTCCTTTAAGTGCATATGATGTGAACATATCATTCCTTAAGCCTGAAAATCCAGGGATTTGGAGAGGATATTTAGTCGTTAATTTGGCTTCAGGTGGCTCAATTAGATTGAATTATGATTATAATCTTAATGATTTTCCTCCAAAAATAGAGTTTATTACTCCAACTAATTTAACTAGAACTAATCAGTCAATTCAAGTATTATTAGAGGCTAATGATTTAGATAATGGTTTTAATTTATCATCGCTAAGATTGGATTCTAATCCTGGTTTAAATTTTAGCAATATCAATTTTACAGTAGAAGGTTTATCCAGTAGTGATTTTGGTTCTTCAGATTACACAAATTCGTGGTTGCATTGGAACAGTGCTTCCAATATAACCCCTGGGTCCCATTATGTCGTTGAAAATGGTTCATTAATTATCGGTACAGAAAATACTACGTCAGAATTAACAAAAGTTGACTCAACTGCGCCGGAATGGATATTGGGCCACAGTAATCAAACAGGAATTAGTGATTATATTACAACAGAATCTGATATTGGTTGGGAGTCATCTAATTTCAGCGATGGCCCTCGTATGGACTATTCTATAGAATTTAAATCGGCTGGAATTTACTATTTATGGCTCAGGATTAATGCTAGCGATTTAGATGGTAACTCAGTTCACTTAGGATTGAATGGTAATTCAATTTCTGGGATGGGGGGTGTCCAAACTAGTACCTATGGTAATTGGGAATGGACCAATATGGCTTGGGATGGGAGTTCGTCAAATCAGGTACAATTTGAAATCAACAATTCTGGTCGTAACACACTAAATTTGTGGGCGGGTAAAGATGGTGTTTCAATAGACCAAATCATAATTACTGATTCTTGGAGTTTCACACCCAATTCAATTGTAAATTCTTCATCAATAATTGTAGATAGTAAGTTGCGCACAGCTTGGTTGAACATGACTTTACCTAGTGTTAATGGATGGACAAATTATCACGCAGAAATAACTGATTTAGGTAATCGTGTTAACCAAACAAATTTGATGGTGGAATATGATGATATTTCTCCTCCAATAATTATTTATGGCTGGGATTATTTATCAAACATATCAGTTATGCCTGTAGTTATTCAGACAGACCCTAACTCAGAATTATGGCTTAATGAACAGTTATTGCCAATAAATAACTCAGGAGTTGCTGAAATACAATTGTTACTTCAACCAACATATTGGTCTAATGTAAATGGTGATCCGAATAATCATTCTAGCTGGGAATGGGTTGACATAAATACATTTGAGATTTTGGCAAGAGATACAGCTGGAAATTGGAATTACAAGGAATTTGATGTAGTTTATGATCCATGGGGTGCTAGTAATGATGGAGTTGATCCACAAATTGTATTACGAAATTATTCTGGATTTAATGGTATTACAGAATGGTCAATTGAAGGTTTATCGCCACCTGATAGTTTGAATGCTCAAATGCCTATTGGGATTGGTTTAGATGTAATTTATGATACTAAACAAGTATGTGCTTACATGATTGATGATGATGGTAATGATTGGCTGAATAGTTGTACTGTTCAACAATCTCCTCCTTGGTTAAGTAATATATCAAATTATCAAAGAGTAGGTCCTCCTCCTGCACCAAATGATATATTAATTCCAATTTATTTAGAATTTAGTAATGAGATTCCAGATGGTGATTGGCAATTAATGATTGAAACGATGGATTGGGCTGGTAATTGGGGTTGGGAAAATTACTCATTATTATTAGATAGGACCCCTCCTGAAATTAATTGGATTTATCCCAGCCAAAATGAAACACTATGGGATCACAATTTGCTTATCAGTTGGAATACTTCCGAAATATCATCTCAGTCATTATATATCGATGGTAATTTAGTTAATGATTTCCCACCAGGTGATTTTGAATTTGAAACTAGCATAAGTTTAGACTATACAGGTTGGCATTACCTGTGCGTAATTTCAACAGATTTGTCATTAGGGCCAAATCCTAATATTGGGTCTAATTGCGTAGATGTCTATCTTAATCCTGAAGCGTATGTTCCTAGTTTGACGGCAGATTGGAATAATGGTTCTGTAAATACTAGCATCGTGTATGCGAATTTACACATTGGTCCATCTCAAAGTTGGTCATCACAGATTTGGGATGGTAATAATTGGGTTATTCAAAATGGTTCAGAATTATCTTCTGGTGATTTAGTCGTACCAATTTTCTTAGAAGAGGGCAATAATACAATCAAATTCGAAGTCGAAGCATTAGAAAAAATGTTTATTTTTGAATTATATGTTGTTCTAGACAGTAGAATTCCAAAATTGTCTATTAATTCTCCTGAAAATTGGTTATCTACATCTGCTTGGGAATGGAACTTAACAGGAAGTTGCGAGATGGGATTAGATGTAACAGTCGAGTTATCATCAGGTTATTTTGAACAATTAATTTGTGATGCAAATGGGCAATATAATGCAAAGATTTTATTTACAAATCATGAAGGAGAGGAAGAAATTAAAGTTTCAAGTATTGATTATGTAGGTAATTTAGCTACGATTTCTCATTATCTGAATATTGATCGTCAGGCACCAAGAGTAAACTTAAATTGGGTAAATATTTCATGTGAGAATACACCAGTATCAACAATATTTAATCCCAATCCTATTGCATCCTGTAATTTGGGTGTCAGGGCAGATTTTCTTGATTCTGATGTTTCATATTGGTATTTAAACATAGAAAAAGATGGTGTTTCAATAATTACTGAAACAGGAAATAACATTGTTGATGGCTCTTTAATTTTTGATTTAGATGGAGCTTCTCCTGGTTTTTGGGTCGCAGAAATAATCGTTGAAGATGCTGCTGGAAATAGAATGACTGTGATTATTGATGAATCAATAATTTCTAAAGAAAATTCGTTTTCTTACAAAGCGACTACCATCGGATCATTGGCTAATATTCTGTTGATGATTGTATTTATGGGCATGTTATTGTTTGCATACAGGGTAAATAAGAATAAGGTAGTTTCTAAAGATTCACAACTTCCGACCCCACTTGATCCTGAGTTATTTGTTGATGAATATGAAGAAGTTTCAGGAAGAGGATTCGATGATATATCTATGCCTCCGAGCCACGGACCAATAGGATCACCACCTGTTAGTGAAGAAGAAGTTGCAATTGCTGATGCAAGTTTGCTACAAAAAATGAGGAATATTGAAGATGATATTTAATAAAAAAATATCGTTTTTTGGGTAATATGGTAAAAATCAGATTCCCCAAAACATCAAACGTCGTGTCCTTTAGTGAATATTATGGGGGGAGTCGGACGTTCAGTCTTCCTAGCAACAATTTTACTTCTTACCTCAATTATTAGTTCATCAATGGTTTCTGCTTTGGATGGAGATAATGATGGAATCGATGATGCAATAGATGATTGTCCTTTTTCTTGGGGTAACAGTACGAATATTTTCACAGGATGTCCTGATTTAGATGGTAATGGGGATCCTAATTTTGTCAACCCTCAAATAAATAATTGGGATGATTCAATGAGGGCTCTATATGCAAATGATGGAAGTTCTAGGGCAGTATCTTGGGCTCCTGATTCTATACATATAGCCGGTGGTGCAGATAGTGATGTGATGTTGTATACTGCCAGTGGTCTAACTCTTTCAACTTTGTATTCTTTTCCTGATGAGTATGTTAGGTCGCTTGCATTCTCTCCAGATGGTTCTTTACTAGCAGCAGGAGCTTACTTCAATGATAACAAGGGTGAATCTCAAATTGTAGTATTGCAAATGAATTGGGCTAATAATTCAGCAAATGTGATTGCTAATCTAAGCAGTTCACATACTGACGATGTACCTAGTGTGGCTTGGTCATCTAACGGTTCCTATCTTTTCACCGGCGATGGAGATGGTGAGCTACGTCAATTCTCATCCAGTAATTGGGCTATGGTTAGGAATTATTCATTTTCACCTGGAGACACAGTATGGAGCGTTGATTCTAGCCCCGATGATCGTTTAATTGCAGGTTTGGCTGCTGGTGGTGAATTGAAGGTATTCTGGACTAATAATGGTACAAAATACATGGAATTTGATAATCATACTGGCGATTATGCACTTACCACAACATTCAGCCCCGATGGTCGCTGGTTGTTAACAGGTGGTTTTGATAATCGTGTTAATATTTACAATGTAGCTAATGCTTCTCATATCGTAGGTTTTACAGATAGTTCTCGCGATGTTTATTCAATTTCATTTTCACCTAATGGTGCTTTTTTTGCAGTTGGGGGTAGAGATGATGAAGCAAGGATATATTTGAGTCCTGATAATGCAAATATTTCCAATTATACTTATGTTGCTAAGTTTGGTAATTTTGGTAATAGTAATAATAATCGTGGGGTTAGGGTTCTAGAATGGTCTCCTGATAGCACAAAAATTGGTATAGGCCAGTATCGTGGCAGAACTGCAGTATATATTCTACCCGAAGGTTTCCTACAGCTGAGAGGAGATGTGACCGCTCAATTAATGGCAAATAGATGGCGAAGTAATTGGGTTGGGGATGGTCGCCCACTTGCACAATATAATTCTACAATTCTTCAAATGACTAGTGATCTATGTAATGGTAATGTAGGTAATGTGATTGGAGTAAATTTCAGTACTTCTGGTCAATTGACATCACCCATTGCTAATTATTCAACATCAGGGATTCTAAATTGCACTTCAACGAATAAACAATTGTTAGAGGTTCCAGTAGGCAGGATGCCTGTATCATTCTTTGTCCAAGCAGGTGGCGCCGCTGAGGCTTGTCTCAAAACCATTGGTGGTTTATCGATGGGTCAACTTAGGTGGGCATTATCTAGCGCAAGCGCATCGACGTTATCTCTTCCGGGATGGGCTCCAGGTATGGATTTGACAAGTATTGCGCCTAATGATGATGCTAATGGTGTGAAAGAGTGGGTTGATTTAGATCCATCATGCCCAGATGAGGGATTACATATGTTTGGTAGATGGGATAATCGTTCCGTGCCTATCATGGCTGAACAACTTTTCACTTGTGCTGGGTGTCAATTTGATGAAAACTTTTACACGACTACAAACTCACGTTACAGATTCCAGGAGGCAACAAGGTCTGATATTATGCATGCTGTGGAGCAAAATGACGAAGCACTTGGATTTACTGAGATGCGTGTAATTGAAAATAATTCTAAGTATAATTTGTATGTTGTACCAATTGCCGATAATTGGACACACAGCGCAAAGGATCATGTTGCAGCAGGGGGGGTAGCAGTGTTTCCTTCATATGATAATAGTTCAGAGGGGATTTATCCTGCTCAATCGGATTATAAATTCATCATTAACTATGATGAGTTGGATGACAAGTTCTCTCTCTTGGATTGGTTATTAACTGAGGGTGGACAAGACCAATGGGATTCTATGGGTTTTGTTCGTTTAGATATTCTGGCGCGAGTTCAATCATGGGCAAGGATAGGGGTTGATGCAACTAGTCTTCTTCCTGATTCAGATGGAGATAATATCTGGGATGGTGAAGATAATTGTCCAAATACAACACTGGGGCAATTAGTTGATAGTAATGGTTGTGCACAAAATCAATTGGATGATGATAATGATGGTTATTACAATCATGAAGATGATTGTATTAACATATCAGGGACTTCACTTTGGCCAGTTTTAGGTTGTATTGATTCAGATGGTGATGGTTGGGAAGATAGTTACGATGATTATTGGCAAGATGAAACTCAGTGGGCTGATAGTGATGGTGATGGCTATGGTGATAATTTATCAGGGAATAATGCAGATGATTGCCCCACCATCCCGGGAAATTCAACAATTGACAGGCTTGGGTGTTTAGATTCGGATGGAGATGGGAGATCGGATGAAGATTCCAATTGGTTTATTTCCAATGGTGCAGATGGATTCCCATTTGATGCTACTCAATGGATAGATGATGATGGCGATGGGTTTGGAGATAATTATTCATTTACACTAGATAATGAATCAATGAGAATTAATGAAAATGGAGATGCCTTCATTTATGATTTTACTCAGTGGGCAGATAAAGATGGAGATGGCTTTGGGGATAATCCTGCAGGGCTTGAGGCAGATGATTGTCCTAGTCAAGCAGGGACGTCTCATATAGACAAATTAGGTTGCTTGGATAGTGACTCTGATGGCTGGTCTGATGAAGCTGATGAATTCCCAGATGAAGGTTCTCAATGGGCCGATACTGATGGTGATGGGTATGGCGATAATTGGGGGGGTAATTCGGCGGATCAATGCGTTGAAACACCATATTCTGAAGTAGAATTAGTAGACAGTAATGGTTGTGGACCTTCAGAAAGGGATTCTGATTCAGATGGTATTAAGGACATAAGTGATGCATGCCCAAATACTCCCTTATCACAATCAACAATAGTTAGATCAAATGGGTGCTCGGAGCAAGAAAGTGATGATGATGGGGATGGTGTATTTAATCCAGAAGATGGGCCTAATGGCATTTTCAAAAATGACCCAACCCAGAATTCAGATACAGATTTAGATGGGTATGGGGATAATCCCAATGGGACTAATGGGGATGAATGCCCTAACCGTTATGGGAATTCTACAGCTGACCGTCTAGGTTGTATTGATACAGATGGTGATGGATATAGTGATCCCGATGCAGAATGGGGTGTTGGAAATGGCGCAGATGCATGGAAAGTAGAACCTACTCAATGGTCTGATTATGACTTAGATGGATTTTTTGACAATTATGGTGATCCTGTTTGGACTGCATCGAGGCAAATTGGTTGGCCTGGAAAATATGTTGAAGGTGCAAGGCAGGCAGATAAATGTCCTTTAGAGTACTCTGAATCATCATATCCAGATCCGGGTTGTTTGGAAAAAGGAACATCAATTGTTATAGGTGATAATTCTGGACAATCATCAGGGGGAATACCTACAATTATTATTGTTGTACTTGTATTAATTGTATTAGGATTCGCAGGATTGACTGGTGCTATTGTAATTAAGCAAAGACAAACTAAGATACGAAAATCAAAACGTAAAAATAAGTCTAGGAAACTGGAAAATGCCATTGATGTGATTAATGAAGCTACGGAAGAGTGGGTTGAGGAACAAGATGATTTCTCTTCTGGGGATTCAAAAGAAGAAATTACAGTCGATGAAAATGGTACTGAATGGTGGGAAGATGAAAATGGAGTTTGGTGGTATCGCAATGATTCTGAAGATTGGGCTCAATGGGAATAATGCCAATGGCTATCAATAACTGTATCATCCCATTAACATGGACATACATAAGATTGCAGTATTAGGTGCTGGGCAGATGGGTAATGGAATTGCTCAAGTAGCAGCATTTGCAGGTTTTCAAGTTACAATGATAGACATAAAACAAGAGTATGTGGATAAAGGATTGTCAACTATTGAAAGGTCATTAGATAAATTAGTTTCAAAAGAAAAAATTACTCTTCAAAGTGCTAATGATGCTCGTTCTAATTTATCAATTTCCACGGATAAACAATCTGCAGCAGATGCTGATTTAGTAATTGAGGCAATTCCAGAAATCCCTGAATTGAAATTTTCAACATTTATGGAATTAGATCAAATTTGTAAGGAAGGTGCTATTTTAGCAAGTAATACTAGTAGTATTAGCATTGATGATATTGCAAATTCAACCTCTAGGCCAAAAATGGTAATTGGAATGCATTTCATGAATCCAGTCCCTATAATGAAATTAGTAGAAGTTATTACTGGAACTAAAACTGATGATGAGGTGAGGGATTCTGTAGTTGCTGCAGCTGAAAAAATGGGTAAAGTTGCTCTTTGCTGTAAAGATTCACCTGGTTTCATTTCTAATCGTTTATTATGTCCGATGTTAAATGAGGCAATCCTTTCTTTACAAGATGGGATAGCAGAGCCGGAATCAATAGATGGTATAATGAAACTCGGAATGAATCACCCAATAGGCCCTTTGGCCCTTTCAGATTTGATTGGCCTTGATACGGTATTGCACATAATGAACGTTTTACATGAAGGGTTTGGAGACGACAAGTATGCTCCAGCTAAATTACTAATTCAAATGGTAGATGAAGGTAAATTAGGCAGAAAAAGCGGAGAAGGTTTCTATAAATACAATTAGAAAATATTTCATAGAAATTATCCAATCCAATGCTTTGAATTACAATTCTCAAGGTAACTATCATAAGAGGCCTCCACGGGGAATGGTTAGGGATAGGCATGGCAGGAACAGAGAAGGTAGAGATTCGAACTTTGAAAGTAGGGCGTTATTGCGCTGTAGATGATAACGCATACAAGATATTGAGGATTTCAAAATCTAAACCCGGTAAACACGGTAGTGCCAAGGCTCGTTTAGAATTGGAAGATATTTTTTCTGGCCAAAAGAAGAGCCATGTTGGCACAGTGACTGATAAAATCAGTGTGCCGATTATTGAGAAGGGTTCAGCAACAATTACTCATATTCAAGGCTCTGAGGTACATGCTATGGATGCTAAGACATATGAAATGATGGTTTTACCATTGGAAGATGGATTAAGTTTAGATTCTGGTAAAGAAATTATGTGGATGGAAGCAATGGGGCGATACAAAATTATCCGCGACCATTGAAATTTGTTAAGAGGAATTAATTTGAATGAGTGGGGTGTCAAACACCTGCTTCACAGGGGTCGGTGATTAATTTGGGAGTAAAACGTTCAGCATACCGCCAGCCAGTTACTGCTGAAGGTTTGAAATCCATCGAGGATGGAACTTTGACTTGGTTAGATCAAGAAATGTACAAGAATCTTAACACCGGAGTTTTAGAGCAGTACCTCGAAGAGAAGAATCTTGAAGAGGCTTTCGAGGTGAGTCATTGGTCCTTGAGCAAGGTTATGATTGGGATATTAATTGGTGCAGTTTTTAGTGGAGTTACTGCCTATATTGGGCTAAAGATTGGGTTGGCTGTTTCAGCAGCTTGGTATATTGCCTATCTTTTAGGGATGGCACTAAGGTGGTCTCCGTCTGAAGTCAATATTGCTACAAGTGCAACCACTGGTGCTACGCATGCATCTACAGGTTTTATTTTCACATTCCCTGCAATATTTTTGCTCGCAAGTAGTCCAGCCTATGAGGTTGAAGGCGGTCATCTAATCAGTTCTGTTGATACCTTTCAGTTAGCGTTCATTGGAATAATTGCTTCAATGTTTGCAGGATTCTTAGGAGTTATGTATTTCATAATTTTCAGACGTGTTTGGTTAGTTGAAGATCCACTGCCAATGCCTGGTTTCGAGGCTACATTAGTTTTGTTAGATATCGCCTGTGATGTTTCAAGTGGCGCTGCTGAACAAGCAAAAGATTCACTAAAAACTGTAGGTGTTTCAACTGTTATAACCATGCTATTCATGTTCCTAATTGATTATCCATTGTCATGGAAACGACATTTAGATGGAGTTTCAGCATCTTTTGCTGATGTTGTGGCCCAGAAGTTGTCTATAGGGAAAACAGCGCTATCTTCAATATTTAGTCATCACGCTATTCATCAACCAGCTGGAATTACTACAGTAAATGGAGAACACGGTACTTGGGAAGGTGTATCTAATGGAATTACTCATTATGATTCAGATAAATTCAATCCTTTTGAATACACTTACTTAGGGATTGAAATGTCTCCTACACTTTTTGCTATAGGTTGGTTCATGAGACTGAGGGTGGCCATATTAGTGAATCTAGGGACATTGGTTGCATGGTTCTATTTAGTGCCAATTGCAGTGGGTCTTGATGTCCCTGTATATATCGCTAGTTTAGGGGACTATTTCACATTGTCAGATATTGGTAATCCCGATACTGTGCCCCATAGCCCATTAGTACAGATGGTTGTCTATTCTACTTTAATTAGGGTAATTGCTATTGGAGCAATTTTGGGTGGTGGTTTCTTAGGTTTGGCTAAAATGGCCCCAACTTTTGTCAATATTTTCGGGGATATCACTAAAGCCTTCAAGGGAGAACAAGGGGCAGAATATATGGATGGTAAAGGATGGTATGAATGGCCACTTTATCACTTGCCGATCTTTATTATTATTTCATTTGTAGCAATGTCATTTATTTTTACAGTTGGGGGTTTCCCTCTAATTCCTAGTATTTTATTTGCGATAATCGTTGGAATAGCTACTTTTTTGTTGGGTGCAATAGCTGTTAGAGTTATGGGTGAAACAGGAATTGAACCTGTTAGTGGGACATCTTTCATTGTCCTCTTGGGACTATTAGGATTGTTCTTAAATTTACGAGATACATTTGGCTTAACTAAAGAAGAAGCAATTTTACTTGGTTTAGTTGGGACTACTGTTTTTGGTTCAGCAATTTCGATGTCAGGCACAGTTGTGGGTGATTACAAAAATAGTTTATACATTGGAAACCGTCCTTATCATATTTCTAAAGGGAATATTATGGGTGTTGTGCCAGGAGCTATTCTGGGTGCGGGGGTTGCAATTTTCCTATCAAAAATGTTAGCTGATGGAAGCATAGATTTATTGGCTCCTCAAGCGAATGCATTTGCAACTTTTACAATATTACTAGCAGAAAACGAAGGTAATCTCTATGCTCTAGGACTTGGTTTCCTACTTGGTTGTTTCATTGAATGGGCTACTGGTATGGGGACCTCTTTTGGACTTGGTATGTATTTACCAACTTTAGCAACATTCCCAATGTTAATCGGTGGCGGTTTGCGTGATTGGTGGGAAGCTAAGAGGCTCAAACCAAAGGTGGAAAAGATTCGCGAGGCTGAAGGCAACAAAGCTGCAGAAAGAACTAGAGCAATTATGCTATTAGGTACTTTCATGTTAGCTGCTGGGATGCTAACAGGCGAGGCTTTCCTTGGTGTAGAGAGCGCTGTTTTCGCAGTAGTGGATGAATTACCAACTGGTGAGGAAATTGAAATGATGGATGGTGAAACACCTATTCTTGATAGTGAAGGTAATCCCGTTATGTCAAATGAGGTTCTTGGTGACTTGTCATGGTACCCTTATGCTAGGTTTGCTTCATTCTTAGGTATGAATGTAGCATTAGGTTTAGGAATATACTTCTTATTCAGAAAGGCTGGTATTATAGGTCCTAAAGATGACTTGCTTGATGCAGATTTAGGCGAGTGAATTTGTGGGGGAAATTAAACCTCCTCCGTTTGCATGGATTATTCTATTATGCTCTGTTTGTGCAGTATCCAGTGCCGGCGCAGTATTCCAATTAATTGATCAGGTGCCACCAATACTGAGGGCATCATGGAGGTTGCAGGCGACCTCCCTACTATTATTACCGCCTTTTTTATTTCAAATATGGCAGTTTAAAAAAACAAAACCCGAATCATATGAGAAATTGAAGAATAAGAGTATTATTTCATATGTCATATTCTCTGGATGTTGTTTGTGGATACATTTTGGTAGTTGGGTATGGTCATTAGATCACACTTCTTTGACTCATAGCCTGTTATTTGTGACAGCACACCCTCTAGTTATTGTGGCAGGACTATACTTGTTTGGGAAGGGTATTACGGCGAAACAAACTAGTGGTGCATTGATTGGATTCATAGGTGCATGTATCACATTGTTAGGTGTAACAAATGAAGGTGATGTGACTCTAATTGGTGATTTTGCAGCATTTATAGGTGCCGTGGCATTTGTAGGATATCTATCAGTGGGTAGATTATTGCGTGAGAATATGCCACTATTTATCTATGCATTTCCAGTCACATTATTAGCATCTATATTATTGTCAATTACTTCATTATTATTTGAGGGGGCTTCAATAGATTTGTTGCCTTCTGACATTTCTGTATTTGGATGGAATGATATAATATGGTTGCCTGCAATAGCATATCTTGCTATAGTTCCAGGCATTATAGGGCATACGGGCATTAACGGCGTGCTTCGTTGGTTTCCCCCAATATTCATTTCAGTTTCAGTATTATTTGAACCACTTCTTGGTTCAGTAATAGGCTGGGTGTTAGGTACAACGGATATTCCTGGTTTTTACACTTGGATAGGCGGCCCATTTTTATTAATGGGTATTGTATTGGTTACATTAGGACAAACAGAATTAGATTCAGAAAAAATTATTGCAATAGATTCAGAGGAGTAAAAATGGGACACACAATATTAGTGACTAATGATGATGGTGTTGAAGCACCTGGATTGCTGGCAATGGTACAAGGTTTGCATGATGAAGGATACAACATAATTGTGTGTGCGCCTGATGGGCAGAGATCGGCATCTTCAATGCATCTGACATTACACAAAAAAATCAAATTACGCAAGAGGGATGATTTATTATCTTCATTCCAAATACTTGAAAATGGGGCAACTTTAGAAATTTTTGATGTGTCGGGATATCCTGCTGATTGTGTATTATTAGCATTAGAGGGTGGGCTACCTGATGGTCTCCCTCTTCCATCACTCTGTGTAAGCGGAATTAATCATGGCCCGAATTTGTCAGTTGACATATTACATTCAGGCACTGTAGGGGGGGCTAGGCAGGCAGGGACTTGTGGTTTACCTTCTATAGCTACTAGTATTGATTCATATACTCCTGAGAATTTTGAAGTGGCTGTTAAATCTACATTATTATTGATCAATTCTGTTTGTAAATTTTTACCTGAAGTACCAGTAAATATTGGTCGTACTACGGGTTCTAAATCGAAAATTCATGGCGTTAATTCACATGAAAATCTCCGTAAATCATTTGTAAATGGAGATATTTTCCTAAACTTAAATGTCCCCATAGATTGGGGGGGTGATTATGTTTCATCACATTTAGGTGCTAGGTGGTATCGTGGTGCTCTAGATATTGTTGAGGATAACGGTTCAGAATGGGTGATACAATTGGGTGCCGCTTCTATACATGATGAACCAATAATTTATGGTGATTCATTCTGTATCAAGTCAGGTAATGCTAGTGTTACTACTTTGGGTACATGGCCCCAAGGCCACCCTCTATCAATTAGTGATGAATTCCTGAAATCAACAATTTCACCGACCGGGTTACCGAAATGGATCAATCAAGATTAAGTTGGAATTGATTATCTAATAAATGATGCACAATACCAATTGCTATGTGTCCTTGTATCCATTTATTGCCAAGTGATTTGGAAATTGCGAATTTATCTATTAACTTATCTTCTTCACTAGTAAAAGCTTGATCATCAGAGATAATGAAACCTATTTTAGGGTAACTTTCAGAATCATTGGGCTGCCAGATCAAGGGCCCATTTGCATCTAATTTAATCATCTTAAAACCATCATTTTGCCATTCTTCAAGAGTGTTAGAAATATCTCCTCCCGAGTGTGAAATACCTGGATGAAGTTCCATCCAAAGGCCTCTGGCAGGGGTGGGTAGTTCAATGATTTTAGCGATTTGCCCTGCTAATGCTCGTTCGTCAGGATGTAGCCCCCAAACTTTGCTACCCTCAAAACATATTCTTCTAGGTGGTCCACCACCACCCATCAAATGTAATGTAATATTAGAATCATTACGAATGCCATGTGACAAGAATAAGGAAGCATTGATCGCCCTCATTAAAACATCCATTCTTCCACTAGAACCAGATAAATCATTCAAACTTAATTTGCCATTGCTAGGTGCGCGGTGACCAATAATAGCGAATCTACGCTCTAGCAAAGTAATACCTCACATTGGTAAATCGACATCATCCATGTCGCCCATCATTTGCTTCATCTGCTTTCGCAATCTACGGTTTCCTTTTACTCCCTTCATCATTTTACGTGAACGTTTCCATTGAGCAAGGAGGTCCCTAACATCTTTTTCAGTAGTTCCAGAACCTCTTGCAATTCTCTTTATTCTCTCTTGCTTGAGTATAGTTGGCTCATTTTTCTCATGAGCAGTCATGCTATCCATTATTATTCTGAATCTTTCAAGATTACCTTGCATCTCTTCTTTTTGTTTTTTAGACATATTTCCCATGCCACCCATGAAACCCATTGGCATGTGAGATAATATTTTATCGACAGTTCCAATTTTTGACATCATTTCCATTTGTTTATACATGTCATTTAGTGTAAATCTCCCAGACATCAATCTCTCAGCTATTCTAGCAGCTTCTTCAGCATCCAAATCTTCAGGAGCCAAATCAATAAGTCCACGTATATCTCCCATTCCAAGTAAGCGTGAAATGAATCTATCAGCCTCAAATTTCTCTAAGTCAGCAACTTTTTCTCCTTCGCCAATGAATACTATGGGTGCTCCAGTAGTAGCAACTGCAGAAAGTGCGCCTCCTCCTCTAGCTGTACCATCGAGTTTAGTGACAATAACTCCAGTTATATCTACCAGGTCATGGAATGAGGCTGCTACTGGACCAGCAGCCTGTCCTACTTGGGCATCAATTACTAGGAATCTTTCAGTGGCATTCGCTACACGATGGATTGCATCTAATTCATCTTGTAACTCCTGGTCTAATCTATCTCGGCCAGCAGTATCTACAATGACTAAATCTGCACCGCCAACAATTTCAAGACCATTTTTGACTATTGTTAGGGCATCTGATTCATCAGGCTCACCATAGACTTCAACAGGTGTATCAGCAAGTAATTGTTTCAATTGGGCATATGCTCCCGGTCGGTGTACGTCGGCTTCAATTACGGCGACCTTCATATTGTGCTTTTTACGCCACCATTCTGCTAGTTTAGCAGTAGTTGTGGTTTTACCTTGGCCGTACAAACCAACCATCAATATAGTTTGATTGTGGGGGATAATTTCCCGAGGACTACCTAACATTCTGACTAGTTCGGTGTACAGAATGTTAAGTGCATGTGTTTGAAGATTAACTCCGGGACGAGGTTCCTCATCTCTCATTCTAGATTCTAACCTTTCAGAAATTTCTTTTGTTTGCCTAACATTAAAATCAGCTTCCAAGAGTGCTCTGCGAATATTACGAACCATCTCTGCTAATTGCTCTTCATCGATTTTTCGTTTTCCCTTCAGTGCTGCTATGGCGCTGAAGATTCCAGATTTGAGCCCCTCTAATGCCATGTCATCACAAACCCCCCGTCCCGTTATTGCGTTTTAATCCGCCGGATTGAGTAAAGTTGAGCGGTGGATACATCAGCAAAAAACAACCCGCCGTATACATGGGGGTCGGACTTCCGCAGTATCAGGTACAGATTCTGATTGCATTAGGATTGCTTGGTGTTTATGTCGGTTGGAGGGGCGGCATGCAACGTATGGCTGGATTTTACGATATGCCTAGTGCAACAAAACATCTTGCTTATGGGTTGATTTTAGGCGCATTTAGTGCCATATTTATTGATCAATTATTCATTAGTACAGTTGCTAGTACAGGTGTTGTATATGTGGAATTTATATTATTGATGTTTTTTATAGGACTATTCCAAGCCTTGTTATTCCATTTCTTATTAACTAGGAAAGGAGTAAGGATTCTGTACGCTCCACCTACCTCGGGATGGACAATGGGGCTTGGAATGGGAGCTATTCAAGCGTCTTATTTGATGATTAGAATGGCTGATCCACAATGGCCGCTGTGGTACAGTGGATTTAATCTATATATGATTGGTTTTGGTGTATGGGTCACTTTTTTTATGCCTGCATTAGAGGCAATTATTGGATCCTGGCAAGGTTCATCTATTGTTGAGAAAAAGCCCATTTCAGTAATGTGGCAAGCTGGAATCTTTAGGGGTTTTATATTGATTTTAGTGTTGCTTGGAATTACCACTCAACCGATTCTTCTTCTAATATTACCTCCAGCAGCATTGTATGGTTTTTCAATTGCTGAGAAGAAGTGGTTACCCTCTGCTTTGATTCCATCTGTTAGGCAGGAATATGAGCGTACCATAAGAAAATCAGGTGAGCGAGCTAAAAGTAAGGCCAATAGACAATTAGGAGAATTAGTCTCGGGCTCAGAAGAATGAATCACATTCACGCTTAGTGCTATAAATTCAATAAGAACCGTTATGGGGCTTATTGTAGACGTTGGGTTGTGTCACGTTGCCCTTATTGCATGACTCCCAATAATATGCGCAGCCCAATTTGCAATGGTTGCGGCAGGGTTACTAGTGGGTCAGGTGGGATGGCTAACCGTGTATCCCCTTCAGGATTGCCTTTACAGAATCAAAGAATTCAGTATGGGGTAGACCCACGCCGGCGGGCAAAAAGGGCTCAGCAGCGTAGAGAGAAGAAGCGTTCAGGCAAGCAATTCAGAAACCTGGTAGTGGTTCTTGTGATTGCATTTGTTTTTCTTTTTACTCCTGCCCAAGAACATGTCAATAAGCAATTTGGTACATGGATTGATGATTTGTGGAGGAATATTGCCCCGGCTCATGAATATCCTTCTGCATCTGAATATACATTGGAAAGGACAATTGAAATCGAAAATTGGGATGCCGGTGAAAGAAGTTTTGTTTATCGTTTACCAATTCCTATTCAAAGAACCAATCGTGGAGTTGAATTATCTACATTTGATAGAGGTGTTAACTCCGATATGGCTGTTAGTTTGCAACGGATAATTTCTATGAATGTTGGGCCTAGTTTTTCACACATACAAGTCCCGGTAGCTTCTGAACAATATTTAGATGCTAATTCTGCTCTAGATATGGGAGATGGTTTTTCAACTGTTCATTGGCCAGTTAAGGGCCCGGGTAATGAAAAGTGTGAATATGTAAGGTGCTTGATTTGGATGGGTGAAATTCCAGCAAATTCAGTTGCTTCTATGGTTGTTACTTATGAAGTACAATCTTACGCTTATGCTTGGACAAGTGATGATACAATTTCAACAACTATTGCAGGGCAGTCATCGGGTATGAATCCTTCAAATTCAGGTAGTTTTGATGATTTAATGAGGCCCGGATGGGTGAAATCAAACACTCAACTAATTGGGAAAGAACACCAGTGGTATAATCGTGGTTCACCAGATGGTGGTGATAATTGGGCAATAGATGGAGATCATCATCTTGTTCGTTCCACAGCTGACAATTTGATTGCTAGTTTACCAGCAAGTGAACAGAATAACATTTACTCTTTTGCACATGCTGCATTTATTCATGTGCGAGATACAATCCAGTATTCTGAAGGGGCGCCTTACCCTGCTCGTAGTGGCCCTGTTTGTTTAGCACAAGGTATTGGTGATTGTGATGAGCAATCTAATGCATGGATGAGCATTTTAAGAGTTAAAGATATACCTACGTGGTATGAATTTGGTGCCTTAACTTCTATGGATCATTATAAGTGGGAGGCGCATGCTTGGTCTGTTATTCTGATACCATATGATGATGATTGGTGTAATAGTAATAATATCAATTTAGATAGTTGCTATTTGGAGGGTTCTGTAGATGTTGTGAATAACAAGTGGCTTCTACATACACCAACAGCTTTTTCTGAATTTTTGGAGCCTGAGAGTCCGCAAGGAGTTGCTCCGGATGAATTCTATAAAGTGATGTCCATAAACGCATATCAGTATAATTGGATTGAATATTGGGACACAGTTTCTGGCCCAATAAATACAGGTGGTACTTTTAAAGTACCTTTAATAATTGGAGAGTGAATGCTCAAATGCTATGTGCTTTCCCGATAAATTGCCAAAGGGTGCTTCCATGAGGATAGTAATCGGTGGGGCCGGCGAGGTCGGTCGTGGTGTTGCAAAGGCATTGCGTTCCGAAGGAAGGGATGTCGTATTGATCGATTCTGACCCAATAGCGATTAAAGAAGCCCAAGCATTGGATGTTTTAGTTGTTCAAGGAGATGCTAGTGTAAGAGATGATTTAATTGAAGCTGAGGTAGAAAAAGCGGAAGTATATATTGCAGCAACAGAACGAGATGAAATTAATATTTTATCATGTGCTTTAGTTAGAGATATTTGCACCTCGAAAAATGGTGCTAGTATAATGACTATTGCGAGAATTCACGACACTAGGTTAATTGTTTCAGAGGATGAAGAAACATTTGCTAGGTGGACTGGAGTTAGTCATGCAGTTTGTTCGGATTTGATAGTCATTGATGATTTAAAAGCCGGTCTTAAGGGTTCTTCAATGAGTGAAGTTTTATCTTTGGGTAATGATGCTTGGGTGGCAGTAGTTAGGGTTCAAGAATCAGCAAATCAATTAGTTAATTCAACTATTTCAGCGGCAGAAGATAATGTCGATGGTTTGCCAAGAATTTTTGGATATAAGGAATCAGGTGAAAAGAGTATTATTCCAAATGAGGATACTGTGATTGCGGAAAAATCTCTACTGGCATTTGCTACAGTAGGTAAGCATACATTTAGGAGGATTTTACAGGCTGCGGGGCATAATCCACCTGATTTTCCAGAAAAGCCAAGAGTCTTAATTTTCGGTGCCACTAGGTTGGGTCGTCATATAGCTCGTTCATATATAGAAGAAGGTTGCAGGGTAACTGTAATTAGTGAAAAATTGGAAGAAGCAAATGAGCTTGCTGGAAGTGATTTTGGTGATACTGAACTTCTTGATTCAATTCATGGTAATCCATTAGATCATCAACTATTACAAGAAGTAGATATTTCAGAGCATGACATTTCTATCGCGGCATTAAAGGATGACCATGCCAATGTTGCAGTTTCACTGCATGCTGCTGAAATGGGTGTTTTAAGGACGGGTATGATTTTGGATGATAGTCAAATGGCTCAAATTGCACGCAAGATTGGTCAAACATATGCTGTTAGTCGCAGACGTGTTGCTATAAATTACATTTTGAAACACGTCCATAGTACTGTACCTGGTAATTATCATTTATTATCAAGTGTTCCTGAATTAGTTGGTATGTCTGCAAGCATAGGCCCAGGCAACAAGATGGTAGGTCGCCAAATAAAGAAATTAGAAGGTAATATTTGCCGTGTTGCTTTTGTTCAAAGATCTGGTGAATCTGGTTCTGAGAGCATGATTAGAGCAACGCCTGATTTGTTTTTGAAGGAAGGTGACCGTTTGATGTTATTTTCAAAAGTTAAAGATATCGAGAATGTTGAGAACCTTTTATCAGGAAGTTGAAAAATGAGAAAAGATATACTGGCTTTGGTGGTCGGTTGGACGCTAGTAATTCTTAGTTTTCCACTGTTTATTGCATTCATTTCCCCATTCTTACTAAATGAGCCAATCATGGCAATAAGGGCATTTGCCATTCCATTATTAATTTCCATAATTTCTGGGTTAATATTGATCAAATATGGCAATAGTGAGGATGTTAGTAATAGATTACGAGATAGGGAAGCTTTCGCAGCAGTTGCTCTTGGATGGCCAGTGGTTGTCTTTATTGGTGCACTACCCTTTTGGTTGGGAGGAATGTTTCATGGTCCTGTAGAATTATATCTAGGTGAAACTACATTTCAAGAAGTAATAGGGGGTAGTATTAGAGCGTGGTTTGAATCCATGTCGGGATTCACAACAACTGGAGCAACAGTGATTGATGGTAATACTAGTCCAATTTGCCAACCGGCAGTCCCAGATTGTATCAACGCCCAGTCTCGTAGTCTTCTTCTTTGGCGAAGTTTGACTCAATGGCTAGGAGGTATGGGGATAATCATGCTAGGGATGTTAATCTTATCTCGATTTTTAGGTGGTGGGATGAGTATTGCTAGGGCAGAGTTAACCGGCCCCTCTCTTTCAAGATTAAGACCAAGATTGGAGGAGACTGCTAAAGTTCTGTGGTCTATTTACACTTTTTTGACATTAATCGAGATGTTACTGCTGAGATTTTTGGGTGGCCTTAGTTGGTTTGACTCAATTAATCACGCTCTAACCACTATGCCTAGCGGAGGTTATAGCACTTATGATGCGGGCATAATGTATTTCCAAAGCCCTACTGTAGAGTGGATAATTATATTCTTCATGGTCGCTACTGGTGTCAACTTCACACTATACCATTTCGTTTGGCTTAGGGAATGGTTCAACGTAGTGAATAACTATGAATTAAGAATCTATTTTGCTGTTCTAATAGGTGCATGGGCAGTTATGATGGCCAATCTAATAATTGCTGCTGATGTAAGCACTTCTGACTCATTTCGTCTCTCTGCATTTCAGGCCGCTTCTATAGGTACATCTACAGGATATGCTACTGCAGATTTTGCATCTTGGCCAATTCTATCCAAAGTAATCCTGCTCTTATTGATGATTGTCGGTGCTTGCGCTGGTTCTACTAGTGGGGGGTTGAAGATTCTACGATTGCGAATCGCATTTCTTCTTGCTAGAAGAGAGATCTCTAGAATATCATATCCAAGAAAGGTTCATCTCGTCAGAATGGAGGGTGAGGTTGTAGATGATGCAAAGTTATGGGTGATTGTAGGAGTGTTATCTTGGTGGGCTGTAATTGCTATGTCTGGTATGCTGTTGCTTTCTTTCATAGAGTACAACCTTGATTTCGAGTCAATCATTGGGATTGTTGTATCTTCGCTTGGTAATACAGGACCTACAATTGGTGCATTTGGGCCAACTCAGACATGGTCAAGTCTTCATTGGAGTTCAATGATTATTACTTCGTTAATGATGTGGTTAGGTCGCCTAGAACTTCTTACTGTAATTGTCTTGTTATCACCAAGAGTTTGGAAGGATTAACTAGAAAAGATCTAATTTCGTTTGTGAATCATCGATTTTTTTCTGTTGATGTTCATTTTCTATATCATCATGAATTACTGTAACTATTTCAGGTTTTGCGGAAATTTTTTCAGCATTTTCATTATATTTCTTAATTATCTCCTTAGTTGATTTCAAATTCTTTTTTAATCCATGCAGTATGATATGTTCGTCTCCATCAAGTCCATAGTCAAGACTCAGAGTAAAATCATTAGGATGTGTAAAAATATCTGATTCATGAATAGCTGCCAAAGTGGGCCAAAGTTCTTCTCTAGTGGTTTGCATACTAGTGCCTGATAAATTTGATAATTTATTAATTAAAGATCTCCTTCGTGTTGGTTCTGATGTTCTTCTTAGGATTTCAGGATAGGATAGTGAATATCTATTTTGACGTTGTTCTAGACTAGAAATACTAGCAGATAATGAAGCCAATTGGCCAGACCAGTACCAACTACGATATGCGTTATTTGAATACATTGTATGTAAGGATTGATCCGCTATAGAACAAGTAATTGCGGATCGTCTAAGAGTCTCTCGTGTATCGAAGACAGATGAATTATTCCATGAAACCCAAGCAACGAGTTCACGGGGTGTTATTTCCATATCTCTCCCAATTTCACTAGCTTCTTTTGCAGAATTACATTGGTATAATTCTTGTAATCCTGGGAATATATCTAGTTGCTGATCTCTAAGGCCCCGACTAATTTGTTCTGTGACAAGTGGTAAATCAATATGTTTGACACCACCTTCACACATTATCTGTAAATCTCGAACAAGTGCTCTAATATCTCCGGGATTAACTGAAACCAATTTATCTAAAGCAAGAGCATCTGCAGTGATATTTTCAGATTTAATGATTTTTTTTGCTATTTTGAGCATAGATGTTTTATCAGCACGGTAGAATTGAATTAATTTGGCTTGCCTTAAGAAACGGTCACGAGCACCTCTCCAATTAGGGTTCCTTCTCCCCCAGAGGCCCATGGGTTCATTACAAGTCATAATTATTGGTTGAGTAGTAGTTTTAAGCATCTTGAGCAACTCTGCCTTACCCCCAGAATCTCCTTTTAATTCATTATTAGAATTATTAATGCCCCTAGATGTTGAAATAGAATCAACGATTCTACTATCGCTTATTTCTCTTAATCCTCCATGAAGATGATCTACTTCATCAAGTAAAATAAGTGTTTTTTTATTACCTTCTAGGTCAAAGGTTCCATCTAGTGAAAACGTGAAATTCATTGTACCACCGCCAGCTGCCTTTCTTATGGATGCGGCATTTCGTGCATCACTGGCATTTAATTCTATGACTACCCAACCGAAATCTTGTGCGGTTGCTCTTACAATGCTAGTTTTACCAATTCCTGGCGGTCCTGTAAGTAATAACCCCCTTTTTTCAGGTGTACCTTTTTTCCAAGATTCTAGCCATGAAATAATTTGTTTTCTAGCTGCTACATTACCTTCTAAATCATTAGAACTGGTGGGTCGAAATCTTTCTGTCCAATCGGAAGCAATTGATTCGCCTCCGCCCATGTTTTACCGAGTAACTCGACAGGCTTTGAATGTTGACAAAATATATGGTTGATTAGTAATATTTTAGATAATTAAAATTGGGAGTGTAGTGAATTATCCGATAATAAAGTAATAAGATCATCTGTAGTAATTCGGACTTGTTTTTGGTCATCTCTTCTACGGATTGTGACTGTGCCATCTTCTAAGGTGGTATAGTCAATTGTTATGGCCCAGGGGACGCCTATTTCGTCCGCACGAGCATAACGTCTTCCTATTGATTTAGACCCATCATAGTATGCATTAATACGATTTAATTGGAGTATTTCTGATTGGAGGTTTAATGCAAACTCCTCC
>MDTE01089677.1_pt1 | contig 30286 bp, 34 predicted proteins | sample 811231 | NCBI WGS metagenome assembly MDTE01 (sample SAMN05326651, study PRJNA326480) | marine metagenome | isolation source: seawater | place: Indian Ocean: Red Sea | collected 2010 | reverse complement strand
CAGTCAAAGATTTTCATAATTCTTGGTGCCCTCGGCCAGACTCGAACTGGCACTCCCTTGCGGGCAAGGATTTTAAGTCCTTTGTGTCTACCATTTCACCACGAGGGCACTTTTATATTTGTTATATATATTATTAAATTAAATGGCTAAAGCTAATTTTAAAATCACTTTAAGTGTTTTGTGTCTGTCTATTAATTATATTGTATAATAAAAGTAAAAAAATATGAATATTTATGGAATAGGATCAGATTTAGTTAATGTTAAAAGAATTGATTTAATTTTAAAAAGAAACAAAAATTTTAAAAACAGGGTATTTTCAAACAAGGAAATTAATCTCTCTTCAAAAAGGAAGAATAAAACACATTATTTTGCCAAAAGGTTTGGGGCAAAAGAAGCATTTGTAAAAGCACTAGGAACTGGAATATCTGACAAATTAAGTTTTAATGAAATTGAAATACTTAATAATAAAAAAGGGAAACCAATTTTAAAAGTTAAGGGTAAAAGTTTCAAAATTGTTAAAAAAATTATTAAAAAACAATTTAAAACTTTTTTGACTTTATCAGATGAAAAAACTATAGCAGTTGCATCTGTAATTATTACTATATGAAAAATTTCTTAAATATAAAACCAGTATATTTTAATAAACCTTCTAAATTAGAGGCTTTTAAATATTTGGAAAAACAAAATTATCTTAAATTTTCAAAAATCAAAAAATTTATAAATAATAATTTTTTAGAAACTCACCCTTTTGGCTATTTAGTTACTGATAATAATAAAAATATTAAAGGTTTTTTGGGAACTATGTTTTCGCATAGATCTGATTTAAATAATGATCAGTCTTTATACTGTAATTTGCATACTTGGATAATTGACGATGATGTAAGACTACGTTTTTTCAGTGAAGCCAAAGATTTACTTAAACCTATATTTGAAAGTAAATCAATAATTTTTGCTAAACCTGTTCTTTCATTAATTCGTTTATTTGAAAGAAATTTTAACATTTCTATAGAAAGCATGAGTTTAAGATTTTCTTTATTACTTAATTTTAAAACTTTTTTTAAAAAAGAATTTTATGAAGTCAAAAAAGAACTTGTTGGTAAAATATTAAATTCTAATGAACTTCAAATATATAAAGATCATGAAAAATTAATATGCGATAAATTAGTTTTAAAGGATTACAATTCTAATGATTATATTTTTTTAATTTTATTAAAAAAAAGAAAAAAAGTTTTTTTTCCTTATTTAGAAATAATATACACATCAAATACAAATCTTTTAAAACAGAAGTGGCATGTTATCTCTAATTTATTGCTTAAAAAATATAAAACAGTATTTGCTGGACAAAATTTTTTAGATGAAAAGTATTGTTTTTTGCCTAGTAATAACCTTTTTTTCAAAGATAGAACTTACAAAATTGTAATTAAAAATATGAAAGATAATTCTAAATTTAATACTCTTTATTCCGAGTTTATTTATTAATCTGCTTTTATATTTTTTTTTGATATATTTTGATATATAGAGTGAAACATGAATAAAAAAGAAATTTTAGAACATTTAGCAAAAATATTTGAAAGAAGCTCCATTAATGAGTCTGATACTCTTGAGTCGTTAGAATTTGATTCATTAATACTATTAGACTTAACTACTTTTAACGACAAATTTTTTTCAGACTTGGATATAAAGTATGAAGATATTAATAAATGTAAAAATATTGGAGATATAATAAGACTTTATGGAAAAAAAATAAAAAATTAATATGAACAAAGCTTACATTAATAATGTTCAGTATCATTTACCAGATAAAATAGAAAATAATTCAGAAATACTTAAAGCTGCTGAGTACGATAATACCAAAATTGATAAAATGATTGAAAAAATAGGGATTGTCTCTAGGAGAATAGCTGCTGATAATGAATACAGTAATGACTTAGCAATAATAGCTGGAAAGAAAATTTTAAAGAATTATGATTCTAAACAAATTCAGTATTTAATTTTTTGCACTAATACACCTGAGTATTCTCTTCCAACAAATGCTTGTATAATACAAGACAAGCTTGGGCTTGAAAAAAATATTGGGGCAATTGATATAATTCTAGCCTGTTCAGGATATATATATTCTTTATCATTAGCCAGGGGCCTAATTTTATCTAATCAAGCTGAGCAAGTTTTGCTTATTACTTCTGATACTTACTCAAAATTTATATCCAAAAAAGATGCTGGTACGAGAATTTTATTTGGTGACGGCGCTACAAGCACTTTGATTTCTAATAAAAAAAATAATGGGTTTGAAATTAACAATTTTGTTTATGGCACTGATGGATCAGGTTTTCAAAATGCTATTATCCATAACTTTGGCTCCAGATATTGGAAAAATAAGCTTACTAAAGGAGATAATTTAAATCTAGACGGACCAGGTATTTATGAATTTGCTCTAAAAAGAGTTCCAGAGGCAGTAAATGTTTTTTTAGAAAAAAATTCAATTACTTTAGATGAGATAGATTATTTTATTTTTCATCAAGCTAATAAGTATATTATTGATAATCTACAATCTAAATTGAAAGTTTCAAAAGATAAACTTTTAATGAATATGAATGAAATTGGAAACACCTCATCTAGCTCTATACCTATTGTATTGAGTAAATATCTACCAAAAATTAAAAAAAATAAAAAAATCCTATTAATTGGATTTGGTGGGGGATTATCTTGGGGAATTAGTTTAATAAACAGTTAATAATTTTATTAAAAAATAATGAAAAGTATTGGTAAAAATATGTTTTTGAATGATTATAAAGATATAAGTATTACCAATAAATTTTTATTTGTTTTTTTATCATTTTCACTTTTAGTTGGACTTTATTTTGGTGAGGATAGCTCTGGTGGGGGAACTATATTAGATTTTAATTCAACTTTTCCTATGGTTGAAAACCCTTTCTCATTTAGAGATGATATAAATTGGCATTTTCCTTTACATTATTATATTGCTGGTTTTTTTTATAATATCTCAGGAAGTTTAAATTTTTTAAAATTTTCTTTTGTTTTTTTATGTTTTTTCGTTCCTATTTTATTTTATGTTTCTCTAAGAAATAAATATCAAAAAATTAATAAAAATAATCTATTTTTATTTTCATTAATATTATTTTTGATTCCTTCTTTAAGAACTTCAGCTATATGGCCTAACTCTCATTTTACAGCAACTATTTTTCTTGTTGTCTCAATAATTTATTTTATTAAATGGGAAAAAGTGAAAAAGTTTGACTCAATAACAGGAAATTTATTACTTACAATTATCTTTATGTCTTTGGCAGTATATACAAGACAGTTATACGCATTGGTATTTTTGTTTTTTGTATTCGTTTTTTTTAAAAAACTAAAATTCCAAACTTTTTTTAAAACTTTAGTTTTAATTTTATTTTTTGCTCTTCCTGGAATATATCTCGTTCTTAATTGGCCTAAGACAATGGCATTATCTTTTGATTTAAAAATTTATAATAGTATTCTAGTTAATACTTCAATAATTTCTCTTTATTTAATTCCTTTTTATTTTTTTTATTTATGGTCAGAAAAAAGAATTCATTATAATGCTGCTTTATTCTCATTAATAAGTGTTTTAGTATTATCGTATTTTTTTGATTATAATTACAAATTGGGTGGCGGTGCATTTGTAAAACTTTCTATGTTATTGTTAGATAATCTTTATTTATTTTATCTAACATCTATATCTGGGATCTATATATTTTATATTTTATGCAAAGATAATTTCGATAATTTTGCGCTGACTTTATTAATAATTTTTGGATTTTCGGCTTCAATTTTACCTCAAAAATATTTTGAACCAATGATGTTAATTTTGTTTTTTACATTATATAAGTCAGATATTTTTTTGGATATTCTTAAAGATCAAAGAAAAATAATATATTCATTTATTTATTTTGCAATTTATTTGTTATCAGCAATTGTTAATGATATTTATAATTTTAATTCCAGTCTGTAACCAATAAGGATTATGATGAGTATTTACAAATTAACTAGAACTTTTTTATATCCTGTAATTTTTTTGGCTGATTTTTTTCAAACTAATTTTACTAAATATTTTACCCCTATGAATGTAGGCCCTGTCAGAGATCCTAATTGGAAAAAAGTAATATTAAAATATTTAAAAAAAAAAAGATTTTATATTAGATTATGGATGTGGGGTTGGTTTTTTTTCAAGATTATTTAATAAAAAAAAATATATAGGAATAGAAATAAATAAAAATTTTCTTGCACAAGCAAAAAAAATAAATAAGGGGTATATATTCTTGTCTTTGAAAAGAAGTGAAATTAAAAAATTTCGTAAAAAAACTAATGCCGTATTAATTAATAATGTTTTACATCATATGAACGATCGGGAAATATTAGAATCTTTGTCAATGATAAAAGCGAATTCTCAAAGAAAAACTAAGATACTTGTAATTGAACCAATATACCCTAACAATTTTTTTTCATTTGAATTTTTTTTAAAAGCACTTGATATAGGTAATTATATTAGAAAAAAAGATGGTTACTTAAAAATTTTAAGAAAACATATTGATGTTAAAGATATTAATGTAAGAAGGTTTGGAATCGGAACGGCGGTTATATTTTTTGGTTATTTTACAAAGTAATCTGATTTGATCTAGTCAAAATTAATTCTTTCTTTTTCTATAACCAAAGGAAGTTTTCTTGAATGTGTTAAAATACTCATTACATATTCTCCAATAAAGCCAAGTATAAATATTTGAAAAAAACCTAGTGTAAATAGTCCAATGACAATAGGCGCTAATCCAATTTCAAAAGAGTCCCAAAAAATTAATTTATAAATTAGGTAAACCAATGCAACAAGCAATGATGCTAAACTTAATACGAAACCGAGAAATGTCATGACCCTTAAAGGAATTTTAGAATGTTTAATGATACCAAGTATTCCAATATCATATAGCGTGTAAAAATTATTTTTTGTTCTGCCCTTTGATCTTTTTGGCTGATGATATTTTACAAGTTTTGTTTCGTTAGTAATTTCAGAAACTAATCCTCTAAAATATGGATAAGGATCATCTATTTTTTTTATTATATCAATTATACTTTTGTCGTAAAGTCCTGACCCAGTCGCATTAATAAGAAGATGGTCGTCAGAAATTTTATTTATAAACTTATAGCCTACTCTTTTTATAAGGCGAAAGAAAAAGTTTTCATCTGAACTATCTTTTTGACCCATAACTACTTTGTTTCCATTCTCCCACTCTTTTATATATTTTGAAATTAATTCAATTGGGTCTTGAAGATCAGACATCATTAAAATTACAGCATCTCCAGAAGCTTGGAACATGCCGTGCATTGGTGATCTTATATGTCCAAAATTTTTTTTATTTATTATTACTTTTAAATTTTTATTTTCTTTTGATAAATTTTTCAAAATTTTTATTGTTCCATCTGTAGAAGAATTATCTATTACAATATGTTCATAATCATATTTTAATTCTTCCATTTTTTTGCCGATCTCCTTGCAAAGAATTGCTATATTGCCTTCTTCATTAAAAGTTGGGGTTACTATACTAATTAATTTATTCATAAATATATACTTATCAAATATTTAAAATATCATCTAATGATTTATCAAAAGAAAATCTATTTCGAAGTCTAAATTTTATCTTAGCTTTTTGAATAGTTGGTACATAATAATCTTTATCTTTATTTGCTTTGAAAAAAACTTGGGAATTTCTATCATATTTTTTTGATATTTTTTTTGACAAATTTTTCATATTTATTTCATGGTCAGAACCTACATTAACTATTTGGTAGAGTGAATTAGATTTAGACGCAATTGTGAGCAACCATTCAGAAAGGTCAATAGGATTCATGTAACTTCTGGTAGATAATGGATTTTTTACCACTATTTTATTTTTACTTTTAATTGAATTTATGAAGTCAGAAATAGCATATTGCTTTCTCAATAAAATTTCTTTTCCAATAAATGTAAAGCATCTCAATATAGAAATAAGTAGCTTTTTATTATTTGTTTTTTTTAAAATATTTTCCATTTTATATTTATTTAATGCATACTTTTTTTTATAATTATTAAATTTATCAATTTTATTAGTATTTATTTTTTTGCTTTCATTAGTCTCTTTTTTATTTTTTATTAATCCATAAACTGCTCCTGAGCTTGTAAATAAAATTGAAGTCTTTTCTTTTATATTTTTAATGAGTGAATTAAATTTCTTAAAAGAGTCTAATGATTTTTTTTGATTATGTTCATTTATAAAATAAAAAATATAATCAGCTTTAGGTAAAAATTTAATTTTTTTAATTTCTTTTCTTAAATGAATTACTTGTACTTTCCTAATTTTTTTCTTAATTTTAATTTTTCTTCTGGAGATTAAAATTACTTTATTAATTGACCATTTTTTTAAACCAAACTTCTTGGTATAATCTATTAAAGATTGACCAAAGAAACCAGATGCTCCTAAAATTAATAAAGTTTTCAAGTTATAATAATAATTGCTATTTTACTTACTTAATTCATAACAAGGATTTTGTTATTTGAGAAGTGTAAAATAAAGTGTTAAAAAATGAGACATTTATAAAATCAAAATGAATGCAATAATTATAGGTACTGGTAAAATTGGAATAGATTTATATATTAAATGCTTAAAAAGTAAAAATTTTAAGAAAGTCTTTATCTTTAATAGACATAGGTCATCAGAGGGTGCAAAATATTGTATCAAAAAAAAATTTAATTATTCCTCGGATGGAATAAATGGTGTCTTAAAAAAAATTAAAGAATGTAAATTTATTTTTGACGCTACATCTGCTAAATCAAATAATTCTATTATAAAAAAAATTAAGTCAAAAATTAAAAACAAATATTTTGTAAATTTGACACCATCAAAAGTAGGTCAATATTTAGTTCCATATATTAATAAAAATAAAATTCCTGATAAAATAAACTTAATTACTTGTGGAGGACAAACTTCTATACCAATTATAAAAGAATTAAAAAGTGTTTTAAAAAACAATATAAAGTATGTTGAGCTTGTCTCAAGCATCGCTGCAAAAAGTGCGGGTCCTGCTACAAGGCAAAATATTGATGACTATATAACTACCACTGAAAAAGCAATTAACAAATTGGTAAAAATTCCTAAAGCAAAAGTTATAATTAATATTAATCCATCTGAGACACCTGTAAACATGATGAATTCTTTATTTTTTGAACTTAAAAAACCTATTAATAAAAATAAATTTATCAGAGTTAAAAAGCAAATAAACAAAATCAACAGAAAAATAAAATCTTATATCCCAGAATATAATGCTAAAGTTTTCAATTCCTTAGAGAAAAATATTTTAAGAATAACCGTTCGTGTTGTTGGACAAGGTGACTATTTACCTACATATGCAGGAAATTTAGATATAATAACTTCTTCTGCCGTACACTTATCAAACTACATAAATGATAAATAAAAAAATAATTATAAGTGATGTCACATTAAGAGATGGAAACCATGCAGTTTCACATTCGATAGACAAAGAAATTATAAAAAAATATTGTAAATTTGCAGAAAAAATTAAAATTAAAATAGTAGAAGTAGGACACGGTAATGGCTTAGGTGCTTCTTCGCTTTCAATAGGAAAATCAATTATTTCTGATAAGGATGCAATAACAACTGCTAGAAAATATTTAAAAAAAACAAAGCTATCAGTTCATTCTATACCAGGGTTTTCTAGAATTGATGACATAAAAAAAGGAATTGATTACGGTGTAGATATATTCAGAATAGGAACGAACTCCAGTGAAATCGACACTGCTTACCAACAAATAGAATATTGTAAAAAAAACAAAGTTGAAGTTTGGGGAGTTTTAATGATGGCTCATTTAGTTTTTAATAAAAAAAAAGAATATATTAATACTATTAAATATTTAACTCAAATGGGTGTTAAAACTATTATTATTATGGACTCGGCGGGGATATTTTTGCCAAACGAAATAGCTGAAATTTTTAAAGACCTTAGAAAAAAGTTTAAAGTGAACTTCGGCTTTCACGGACATAATAATTTTGGTTCAGCGGTGTGGAATAGTGTAGCTGCATATTTAAGTGGCGCAAAAATTATTGATGCATCAATTAAAGGTTTTGGTGCAGGCTCTGGAAATACACAGCTAGATATTCTTGTAACTGTTTTAGAAAAATTAAAAATAAAAACTAATTTAAATTTAAATGAAATTTATAATGCTGCTAAGATTTTTCCTAAATTTTTCAAAAATAAAAAAATAAAATATAAAAATGCTTTTACAGAACCTAAGAATATAATGAGTGCAAATTATGGATTATTTTCAGGTTTTGCATCAAAAGTTGATTACTTTTCGGAAAAATACAAATTGGATGATGTGGAAGCTTTTAAAGCGATCGGAAAAAAGAAACTAGTTGCTGGTCAAGAAGACCTAATATTTAATATATTATTCAATTTAAAAAATTCAAGCAATTAAAGTGATTTAGATTTTTTGTGCAGAGGAACTAATAAATTTCTTCTTAATTCATTTCTTTTAAGCATTGGAGACAAGTCTTCTAAAGGAGGTGAAACAATATTTCCATTTTTATCAATAAAAGTAGATAACTTAGGATAGAAATATTGCTCAGGATCCATAAAAATTTCGCAAATCATAGGAACTTTCTTTTTAAAGTTTTTCTTCATAAACATTTTATAATCTGACCACTTCTTAATTTTGTAGTATTTCATATTAAAAGCTTTTGATAATTTTTTAAAATTTGGACAAGTAATTCCTGTGTCCTTATTTACTGATGAATACCTTCCTGAAAAAAAGTTTTTTTGTGTATGTTTTATCATTAAATATCCATCATTATTAAAAATAAATATTTTTATTGGAAGTTTGTATTGATCTACAGTTTGAAGCTCTTGTAAGTTCATCATTATTCCACCATCACAATTTAAACATATTACTTCACCCTTATTTCTGGCAAAAGATGCTCCTATCGCACCTGGTAAACCAAATCCCATTTCTCCCAAACCTTGAGATGTCATCATTTGTTGTTTAGATTTTAATTTCATTATTGCATGGCCGCTGAGAAGTGCGGTGCCCATATCTGTAACCACACAATCATTTGGTCTTAGATCAGATGAAAATTTTTCTAAAAAATTGTACGAATTTATGTAGCCATTTATATCTTTATGTGTATTTTTTTCTAAAAAAGGATATTTTTTTAAAGTTTTTTCACAATAATCCAACCACAATTTATTTTGAAGACTTGGTGAGAATTTTTTTTTAAATTTTAATATTTTTTCTAAAAAATGTTTTGCGTCAGCAACAAAATTCATTTTTGATTTTTTCTTAAATCTTTTAAATTCTTTTTTATCTATATCAACTTGAATAATTTTTGCGTCCCTAGCAAATTCATCCATTACGTAACCAACCATTGGAATGGACATTCTGGCACCTATAGAAATTATTAAATCACTACTTTGTAAAATTAAGTTTGAAGATCTATTTCCATAAACACCAGGTCTACCAAAATTTAATTTATGATTTGAACTAACTAAATCTACTGCAGACCAGGTTAAAAAAAATGGAATTGGAATCTTGCTAATTAATTTAGGTATTAAATTTTGCGCTCCTGATAACTTAATACCACTTCCAAACCAGAAAACTGGTCTTTTTGCTTTTTTTAAATTTTTATAAAAATTATTTATTGAAGAAGATTTAATATTAAATTTGTTTTTTATTTTAAAATTATTTTTTATACTTTTTCTTGGTTTGTAAGTCGAACCTTGGACATCAATTGGGACATCGAGCCATACAGGTCCTGGTCTACCGTTAACTGAAATTTCGTAAGCTTTATCTAATTCAAATTCTAATTCTTCGGGTTTAAAAACTCTTTTACTATATTTGGTTATTTTTTTACCATTAATGTAGAGTCAAAACCTTGAACCCCCCACATTCTCATTCCTTTATAGGACTTGATGGCGGTCGTCTTTTCTTGTCCAGATATAATTATTCCTGGAATAGAGTCGGCCCAAGCAGAAATTACTCCTGTTATAGAGTTTGAACTTCCTGCACCGGCAGTCACTAAACATGCACAAGGTTTTCCATTTATTCTATAATATGATTGCATTGCCATTGTTGCTGCTTGTTCGTGATGTACATTTATAATTTTAGTATATTTTAGTTTATTAACTGAATCGAAAATATGTGAGTTTGCAGATCCAATAATTCCGAATGCATGTTTAATTTTTTTTCGTTTAAGAAATAAGGCAATAGCGTCGCTACCCTTAATTTTATTTAAGCTTTTTTTCTTTGATACCTGAATTTCTAAAGACATTTATTTTCTTACCTTTAAATTTTTATACTTTAATATAGTGGCGTGAATATATGAAATGTCTTTAATAGATAATCCTTGATGGCAGCCTATTAATAAACCGTTCTTCATAATGTAATCTGAGTTTTTAAAACTATTTATTTTATTTTTTTTAGAAACTAAATTGTTAAAAGCAGGATGTCTAAGAGTATTACCTGAAAATATTGGTCTAGTTTGAATGTTTTTTTTCTCTAGATATATTTGAAAATTTTTTCTAGAAAATAGTGAATTATTCCTAATAATTATTGGATAAGCTAAGAAATTTGTTTTCACGTTTTTTCTCACCTCTGGAACTATAAAATACCTATCTAATTTGCCAAAAAAATTCATATGAAGGTTGAAATTTCTATTTCTTAATTTAGAAAAATATTTAAATTTTTTTAATTGCTCTATTCCAAAAGAGGCACCAATTTCAGATGGTTCAAAATTATACCCTATTTCTGAAAAAACAAATTTTCTATCATAATCAAATCCTTTTAACCTAATGCTGAGTCTTTTATGTATATTTTCTGAGTCTTTTATTAAAGTTGACATTCTTCCCCAACTTCTGAGAACCTTCGCTTTGGAAAAATAATCCTTATTGTTAGTTAATAAAATACCTCCGTTCCCGGCACAACTAATCACATGAGATCCATAAAAACTTGTAATTGATATGTCGCTATATGTTCCGGTTGATCTGTTATTTATTTTTGCTCCCAAAGTATCTGCTGAGTCTTCAATTATTTTTAATTTATATTTTAAGGCTATCTTTTTTAATCTTTTCCAATCTGGAATATTTCCAATCAAATTAGGTACCAATAAAGCTTTTGTTTTTTTAGAAATTTTTTTTTCTATTTTATTAAGATCAATTTGTAATGTTTCAATTTTGCAGTCTACGAAAACTGGTTTTAAGTTACATAAAATTATTGAAGATACTGCCGTTCCAAAATTTAGACAAGGAGCAATAATTTCACTACCTTTGGGGAAGTTCATTACTTTCAGTGCTAAAATTAATGCCGATGATCCGGAGTTTACCATCAGGCCATATCTTTTTGAAAATAATTTTGAAATTTTTTTTTCAAAAGTTTCAACTGATTTTCCCATTTGAGTTGAATTATTAAGAGTTTTTAAAACAGCATTAATCTCTTTTTTATTATATACATTTTTTCCGTAAGAAATTTTATTTTTCATGTTTTTAATTTATATAATCTTTAATTTGATTTTCACACATTATCTTATAACCCTTTTCTTTAACACCCGTATTCCAGTCTAGAATTTTATTCAATGATTTATTTAAACTCCATCTTGGACTCCATTTTAAAATTTTTCTAGCTTTATAATTACTTAGTCTTAAATAGCTTGTCTCTGGCTTAAAATCTTTAGAATTATTCTTTGCAATTTTAATTTTAAGTTTTAGTGATTTTGCAAAATAATTTGCTATATATTTTACTGATTTACAATTTGAAATATTTGGACCAAAATTCCAATTTTGAGTTACTTTATTAAGCTTATTTTTACCTAACTTTTCTGCCAACAATAAATATCCACTTAGTGGTTCTAAAACATGTTGCCAGGGTCTTGTAGAGCTCGGATTTCTTAATATAATTTTTTTATTTTTTTTTGCAAATCTATAAATGTCAGGTATTAATCTGTCTTCGGAATAATCACCACCCCCTATAACATTTCCAGCTCTTACTGTAGCTAGTTTTTGATTTGAAGATTGTTTAAAAAAAGAATTTTTATACGATGAAAATAAATGTTCAACACACACTTTTGATGAACTGTAAGGATCAATGCCACCTAATCTATCATTTTCTTTAAAAATTTTATTTTTTGTATTATCGTAAACTTTATCTGTAGTTATTATTATACTTGATTTTACTTTTTTGATTTTTCTTACACATTCTAAAATGTTAAGTGATCCTATTACATTTGTATCGAAAGTTTCTTTTGGAAGTAAATAAGAATATCTTACAAGTGGTTGAGCCGCTAAATGGAAAATAATAGTTGCATTTGAACTTTTAATTTCTCTATAAAGCCTTTTATAATCCCTTACATCTGCAATCACTGACTTTTCAATAATTTTTTTAACTTTCGCTAAATTATAAAGGTTTGGATTTGTTTTTGGTTTTAAAGAATATCCAGTCACTCTTGCTCCTAAAAAATTCAAAAAAATACATAACCAACTACCTTTGAAACCAGTGTGCCCTGTAACAAATACTTTTTTGTTTTTCCAAAATTTTTTATCTATTCTTTTTATCATCTTCATTTGTTATAAATCATTTAATTCCAAATCTTAAGCTTTTATTAAGTTCACTTCCCTGGACTGTTTTAATTTTAATTTTGACATCTTTATGAAGACGCATATCTTTTTTATTTTCCCAAATACCAGCAGCTAAATGCATTATTCCTATTTTTTCATTTGGAAGAAAAGGTTCAACAAATGTTTGTTTTTCGGTGTCATATTTTGGAAGAAGATGACTAGTAATCCAGTTGCACTTTAAAGGTAAAAATTCAACATCAACATTGTTGTGGTAAACGGCAATATTAATTGCCAATCCTTCTGAACCAAAAATTTTACCTTTTGATAAAGTTTTTCTTAAATTTTTTTGCCATACATCCCAACACTTTGAGTGTTTTTCTAATGAAAAAACACCGATATTTATGTGTGGTGCAAAAGCTAACTTCCTTGCAATTTCATCTTCGATTCCGGAAGCTTTTGCGTGTTTATAATTTTGGGATTTTATGACAGCAACCTTACCCAATAACCATTTCACTTTAGACATTATCCTATATCCTGGTCCAATACTTTGAGTAATTCCAAGTTTTCCATTTTCACAAGCCCTAAAATATAAATCTACAGCTGACCAGGAATTTACCCAAGCATCACAATCGATCCATAAATATTTTTTAAATTCAGGAAAATAGTTAGGTAAGAATGCTCTTGAGACTTGGCTTTTCAACCATTCTTTATTAATTGTTTTAAAACCTGGGACCGGAATATCCCATTTAGCTTTTTTTATTGAATAAACTTTTGTTTTTAAAATATTAATTTGATCACTATCTAAACCAGCATCTAGAATACAAATTGAAATATCTTTGCTCTCTTTATGAGATTTTATAGAATTAATAAGCTCCAGTAAGAGATCAAAATAATTGGCGTCTGCTAGTGACACTATAGCTTTGGAATTCATTTTTTTTTTAATCTAACCATTGTTTATATTTGTCTAAATTATTTTCAATATAATTAGGTAACTGGTTTATTTCTAAAACAACTAATTTTTGTCCACTGTCAAATTTAGATTTTTTCATATCTGTTGCTAAGTTATAAATGCTTTCTTTATTATCAATTTTTTTTTTAATTTTTTGCAAACTTAAAGAACTTAAATCATACTCTCTATGATGAGCGTAAGATTTGAGTTTTTCCTCAATATTTTCGGGTGTTTTTATATATGAAAAATGCCAACCACCATCTTTTACAAATTTAATATTTTTATATTTATTTTTTGAGAATAATGTATCTAAACGCCAAAACGGATAAATCCTATCTTTAATATTTCTAAGCCACTGGGGAGATTCTAAATATTTTTTTTGACAACCTCTTGTTCCGGTCCATACAATAGTATCTGAACAAAGGTTAAATTTATAATAGAACATTCTTTGTTTAAAAAAAATAAGTTTTTCTTTAATGTTTCTAAAATTAATATTTTCTAATTTAGGTATTTCATCTAAATCAGAAATTAAAATAAGATCATTTTCATTTGCGTCCATCAAACCATTAATAATATAATTTCTTTGATAAAAGTCTCTTTTCATTCCGTTTAGAATATATTTTCTATTTTTAGTGTTTTCGTCATCATCATCTTTAACCTTTTCGATATCATTTGGCTCATGATCTAAAATTAAATAAATTATTTTGTCTTTAAATTTTTCAAATTTTTTGAAATTAAAATTTAGGTTTCTTTTTTTTCCACTATGAGTAAACTTGCTTTCTACTATTACAAATTTATCTACGAAACTATTTAAATAATTTAATCGAAGATCTAAAACTAAATCTTCGTCAAGATACATAAAACAGTCAAAGATTTTCATTTTACTTTAATTTTTTTATTTTTCGAAATTAAAATATAGGTATCTCTGTATCCACAATCCCTATATCCCTGTATAATTATATTAAGATATCTTTTGCTAGGAGGAACATGTTTTGATTTTTTTGGCATGTAATAAAACATTACTTTTTTTCCATGAAGTCTAAAATATTTTTTTACATATAAATAAGGATAATCTTCGTATAGGTCTAATTTTTTTTCGTCTTTCCTGGTTATTTTATATATGGCACCTAAGACTTTACTATTTTTTTTCTTTTCTACATCGGCTACTCCACCATCAATAACACCTCCGCCATAATTATTAGTTCTAAAAGATAGTTTATAATTTTTTAACGTATAACATCCTATATATTTTGAATCTCTACATCGTCTCTTCATTTGTTTTTTGTGCAGATTACTTCCAAAAGCAAAATATAACATTAAACTCCTTTAACAATTTTAATTTTTTTAATTTTTATAATCCTAATAATATCTTTGTGGCAAGATTGTAAATTCTTTTTTTTGGATGACCTTAAAACAACAGAAACTCCAATTTTCCCTAGTCTAAAAAATGGATAGCTGCCTATTTCAACTGTTTTTTTATATTTTTTTTGAATTTTATTTAGTCCTACAGCAATTTGACTTTCAACAGTTTGGCAATTTATAGACTTACTAAATATTCTTGCTCCAGGCTTTAAATATTTTTTTAAGTTATGTACCATTGATTTTAATATTAGTGGAACTCCGGGAAGACAAATTACATTTTTAATCATAAATCCTGGTGCTGCACTAGATGGATTATAAATTAATTTTGAATTGTCTGGCATTTTTGCCATCTTTTTTCTGGGACCATTAAATTCTTTTCCATAATATTTTTTTAATATGTTAAGCGCTTCACTATTAAATATATATTTTTTTTTAAATGCTTTAGAGATGGACTTAGCTGTAATATCATCATGCGTAGGACCTATTCCTCCCGTTGTTAAAACATAATTAAAATTTTTACTAAGTTCTAAAACATTTTTAATTATCGTCTTTTCAATATCGGGGATTATTCTTACTTCCTCGATTTTGATGCCAAGATTTGAATTCAACCAGGAAGCTAAAAAAGAAACATTTTGATCTTTTGTTCGTCCTGATAAAATTTCATTTCCGATAATTAAAATTGCGCAAGATTTTTTTTTATTTTTTTGGACCATAATTTGATAATATTATAAAAATGGATTTTGAAAATAAATTAATACCAGGAGTTTTAATAAAAAGATATAAGCGATTTTTTGTAGATATTAAGTTAAAAGATAAAGTTGTAACTGCTCACTGTCCAAACCCAGGGTCAATGTTAAACCTTTTAAAAAATGGAAACACCGTTTGGTTAACAAAATCAAAGAACGAAAAAAGGAAATTGAAATATACACTTCAAATCATAGAGGTGAATAATATTAAATATTGTGTAAACACGCATATAACAAATAAAATAGTTCAAGACTCAATTAATAAAAAATTAATTGGTGATTTACAGGAATACAATATTTTAAAACCTGAAAAAAAGTTTGGTTTAAACACAAGATTTGATTTTCTTTTATTCAATTTTAAAAAAGATAAAAAGGCTTTTTTAGAGGTAAAAAGTGTTTCGCTTTCAAGAAGATCCGGACATGCTGAATTTCCTGACTCAGTCACCAGTCGAGGAAAAAAACATTTGGAGAGTCTAATAACTGCTAATAAACAAGGTTATGAAACTTTTCTTATATTTCTAATACAAATAGAAAAGTGTAAGACTTTTGGAATAGCCTCAGATATTGATCCTGAATATTTTAAAGTTTTAAAAGAAGCGGTAAAAAAAAACATAAAGGTGCTTTGTTATGATTGTAAATTTTCAAACAAAGGAATAGAAATAAACAATAAAATTAAAATGTTTTTAAATGATTGAAAATATTACTGAAGCATTTGATGGAACCAGAAAAGCTGGAGCTATAGCCTCTGGGGCGTTAGATGAAGTTGCAAATATTGTAAAGCCTGGAATTAAAACCAGTGATATTGATAAACTTTGTTTTGAATTTATCAATGACTATCATGCTTATTCTGCACCTTTATTTTACAGAGGTTTTCCAAAATCTTGTTGTACTTCTGTAAATCATATTGTCTGCCATGGAATACCTAAAGATAAAATTTTAAAAGAAGGTGATATTGTTAATGTTGATGTTACTGCATTAAAAGACAATTGGCACGGAGACACAAGTAGAATGTTTTTTGTTGGAGAAGTTTCTACAAAAGCCAAGCGCTTAGTTAGAGTTACATATGAAGCGATGCTAAAATCTATAAAAATATTAAAAGATGGAATTCAACTTGGAGATATAGGTTCAGCTATTCAGAAGCATGTTGAGGCAGAAGGTTTTTCAGTCGTAAGAGATTTTTGTGGTCATGGAACAGGAAAATATTTTCATCAACCTCCAAATATTTTGCATTATGGAGAACCAAAAACAGGTGATTTATTAAAATCTGGGATGATCTTTACAATTGAGCCAATGATAAATGAGGGAAATTATGAAACAAAAGTACTTAATGATGGTTGGACAGCTGTTACTAAAGATAAAAAATTATCTGCACAATTTGAACATACTGTTGGTATAACAGATATAGGGTATGAAATATTTACCTCTTCAAAAAAAGGGCTAGATTTTCCACCTTACCAAAAATGATAGAAAGATATTCTAGACAAGAATTAAAGAAAATCTGGGAAGACCAAAATAGATTTAAAATTTGGTTAGAAATAGAGCTTGCCGCAGCTGAGGCTATGGAAAAACTTAAAATAATTCCAAAGGGCACAGTAAAAAAAGTTAGGGCCAAATCAAAGATTGATGTAAAAAAAATTGTAAATATTGAGAATAAAGTCCGTCATGATGTAATTGCATTTTTGACATCTATAGAGCAAAAAACTGGTAAAGGAGCTAGGTTCTTGCATAAAGGAATGACATCTTCCGATGTTTTGGATACAGCTTTTAACCTTCAGTTAAAACAATCTGGTACAATATTATTAAGTGATATTGAAACATTAAAAAAATCTTTAAAAGAACAATCAGTTAAACACAAATACACTTTATGTATTGGTAGAAGCCATGGTATTCATGCCGAACCAACAACATTTGGTTTAAAAATGTTAACTTTTTATGAAGAATTTTCCAGAAATTATAATCGTTTAAAAAGTGCAATAAATGAAATTTCAACTTGTGCAATATCAGGGGCTGTGGGAACATTTGCCAATGTTGATCCAAGAGTTGAAAAATTTGTTGCAAAAAAATTAAATTTAAGAGTAGAGCCCATTTCAACACAGGTAATTCCAAGAGATAGACATGCATATTTTTTTTCAGTTTTGGGTATCATTGCAAGCTCAGTAGAAAGATTCGCAATTGAGATTAGAAATTTACAGAGAACAGAAGTTTCTGAGGTAGAGGAATTTTTTAAAAATAAACAAATGGGTTCTTCAGCAATGCCGCATAAAAAAAATCCAGTGCTAACAGAGAATCTCACTGGCTTAGCGAGACTTGTCAGAGCTACAGTGATTCCTGCTTTAGAAAATGTTGCGTTATGGCATGAAAGAGATATTTCTCATTCAAGTGTAGAAAGAAATATTGGCCCTGACTCAACGATCACGTTAGATTTTGCGCTTAATCGATTAAATGAAATAGTTAAATCTATGAAAATAAATTCTAAAAATATGAAAAGAAATTTAGATTTAACTAAAGGACTATTTTTTTCTCAAAGGATACTATTAGAATTGACTTCAAGGGGTATTAAAAGAGAGGTTGCATACAGAATGGTTCAAAAATGTGCACTCAAATCTATTGAAAAAAAAGCTTCTTTCCGAAGTATTTTATTAGCTGATAAGGCTATTATGCAAAAAATATCTGTTAATACTTTAAATAAACTATTTGATTTTAATTATCACACAAGAAAAATTAATGTAATTTTCAATAGAGTTTTAACAAAAAAATGAACAAGGGAAAAAAACTTTACGAGGGAAAAGCTAAAATTATCTACGAAACAAAGGAGAAAGGTTTAGCTATTCAACACTTCAAAGACGACGCGACTGCTTTTAATAATAAAAAGCAAGCAACTGTTGAGGGCAAAGGGGTTTTGAATAATAGAATTTCAGAACATATTTTAAATAATTTAAATCAAGTTGGTATTAAAAATCATTTAATAAAAAGATTAAATATGAGGGAACAGTTAATTAAGCTTGTTGAAATTATACCTATAGAGGTAATAGTGAGAAATATTGCTACAGGCTCCCTGACTAAAAGACTTGGTGTAACTGATGGAACTATTTTAGAAAAACCGTTACTTGAGTTTTGTTATAAAAAAGACGAACTTGATGATCCTTTAATTGCCAAAGAACACATTTTTGCATTTAATTGGGCAACAAAAGATGAAATCAAAACTATTGAAGAAATGACTTTCAGAATAAACGATTTTATGACCGGAATGTTCAGGGGCGTTGGAATTAAACTTGTAGATTTTAAATTAGAATTTGGAAGATTGTGGAATGGAGATAAAAAAGAAGTTATTTTAGCAGATGAAATTAGCCCTGATACTTGCAGGCTTTGGGATATTAAAAGTGAAAGAAAATTAGATAAAGACAGATTTAGGAAAGATTTAGGAAATATAATTCAAGCATATCAAGAAGTAGCAAGACGTTTAGGTATAGTTCCAGAAACAACTAATATCAGTGAAGTAAACTTCAAAAAACCTACATCAATAAGTATTAAGAAAAAATAAATTGAAATTCACAGTAACAGTCACTTTGAAAAAAGATGTGCTTGATCCACAAGGAAAAGTTGTTGGTCAAACACTTAAAAATATGGGCATCAAAAACCTAAATCAAATAAGACAGGGTAAATTTTTTGAAATAGAATTAGACGAGAAAGATTCTGGTGTTGCAGAAAATCTGGTAAAAAAAATGTGTGAAAAATTACTAGTAAATCAAATTATTGAAGATTTTGAAATTAACAAAGTTAAATGAGATCATCTGTAATAGTTTTTCCTGGTTCAAATTGCGATAGAGACATAGCTGTAGCGTTAGAAAAGCTACAATTTAAGAATTCAATGATTTGGCATAAAGAAAATGAACTGCCCAAGTCAGACCTTATCGTAATTCCCGGAGGATTTTCTTATGGGGATTATTTAAGGTCAGGAGCAATTGCTGCAAAATCAAACATATTAAGTGAGGTCATTAGTGCGGGTAAAAGAGGCTCTTTAATTTTGGGTATATGTAATGGATTTCAAATTTTAATCGAGTGTGGTTTATTACAAGGTGCTTTGTTGAGAAATTCTGGATTAAAATTTATATCCAAAGATATACACGTGAAAGTTCAATCTAATAAAAATAAATTTTTTAATAAGTACAAATTAAATGAAATATTGAAATTAAATATTGCACATAATGAAGGCAATTACTTCACTGATAAAAAACATTTAGATGAATTAGAAAATGATGATCTAATACCAATTAAGTATTGTGATAAAAAAGGAAATATTAATTCTGGAATTAATCCAAACGGATCTATAAATAATATTGCTGGTATTTTTAATAAAAATAAAAATATTTTAGGTATGATGCCTCATCCTGAAAGAATGTCTGATAAAATTTTATCAAATGAAGATGGATTGGGATTATTTTTAAGTTTAATGAATTAACATGACTATAACAAAACAACAAATCGAAGTACATGGTTTAAAACTTGATGAATACAAAAAAATTAAGGATCTTTTAGGTCGAGAACCTAATTTATTAGAATTAGGTATTTTTTCTGCAATGTGGAATGAGCATTGCTCCTATAAATCGTCAAAACTACATTTAAAAAAATTGCCAACGAAAAATAATATTGTTATTCAAGGACCGGGTGAAAATGCAGGTGTCATTGATGTAGGTGACAATGATGCAATAATTTTTAAAATTGAGAGTCATAACCATCCATCTTTTATTGAGCCTTATCAGGGAGCCGCGACTGGTGTTGGTGGTATACTGAGAGACGTCTTTACAATGGGTGCTAGACCAATTGCCCTTATGAATTCAATACATTTTGGTTCGCCTGAAAATAATAAAACTAAAAGTTTGTTAAGTGGTGTTGTATCTGGGATTGGAGGATACGGAAACTCAATTGGTATTCCTACTGTTGGTGGAGAAACTAAATTTAACAGCACTTATAATGAAAATATTTTAGTTAATGCAATGGCAGTTGGTCATGCAAATAAAAATAAAATATTTTATTCAAAAGCAAAAGGAATTAATAAACCTGTGGTATACGTTGGTTCTAAAACTGGAAGAGATGGTATTCATGGAGCAACTATGGCTTCAGCAGAATTTGATGACAATTCTGATTCAAAAAAACCAACAATTCAGGTAGGAGATCCTTTTACGGAAAAATTACTTTTAGAAGCATGCCTAGAACTCATGAAGGATAATTCTATAATCTCAATACAGGATATGGGTGCAGCCGGACTGACATCATCAAGTGTTGAAATGGCCTCAAAAGGTAAACTTGGGATTGAATTGAATCTTAACAAAATACCATGTCGTGAAAAAAATATGACCCCTTACGAAATGATGTTATCTGAAAGCCAAGAAAGAATGTTAATTGTTCTTAACGATGGAAAGGAAGAAACAGCAAAAAAAATATTTGAAAAATGGGATCTAGATTTTGTGGTTATAGGAAAAACAACCGACAGCAAAAAGTTAGTTTTAAATTTTAATAACGATAAAGTAGCTGACATTCCTATAGCTGCTCTATCTGAAAAAGCACCTTTGTATAATAGAAAATGGGTTAAATCTAAGATATCAAAAAATAAAATTAAAATTAAAGATTTAAAAAAAATTAAAGTTGAGGATGCGCTAATAAAAATTTTATCTTCACCAGACCATTCAAATAAAAATTGGATTACTAATCAATATGATCAAGTTGTTATGTGTGATACTATTCAAAAGTCTGGTGGGGACGCAGCAGTAGTTAGAATTCATAAAAAAGAAAAAGCTATTGCAATTGCGGTGGACTCTTCAGCAAATTATTGTAAAGCGGATCCTAAATCAGGAGGTAAACAGATAGTTTCTGAGAATTGGAGAAATTTAATTTCTGTTGGTGCTAAACCTATGGCTATTACTAATTGTTTGAACTTTGGTAATCCAGAAAAGCCTGAAGTCATGGGAGAATTTGCTGAATGTATTGACGGGATTAAAGAAGCTTGCCAATATTTAAATTTTCCTGTGGTTTCTGGAAATGTATCTTTTTATAATGAAACTAATTCTAAAAGCATTTTTCCTACTCCTGTTATTGGGGGTATAGGGTTAATAAATAAATTGAATAAAGAAATTAATATAAAAATTAAAAAACCAGGAAATTTATTAATTGTTATTGGTAAAACAATTGGGCATTTAGAGCAAAGTGCTTTTCTACATGAAAATTTTTCAATTTACGATGGGCCACCGCCAGAAGTTAACTTGACTAATGAGAAAAATAATGGGTTGGCGGTTTTAAAATTAATCAATGATAAATTAGTATTATCTGCCCATGACGTATCTTCAGGCGGAATACTTACTGCTTTAGCTGAAATGTCTATTTCCTCAGGTTTAGGTCTAAAAATATATAAGCCCCAGAAACTAACAAATTATTTTGAATATTATTTTGGTGAAGATCAAGGGAGATATTTGTTAGAAATTTCCAAAAATGATTTAAAAAAAATTGAAAATTTTTTAAAAAAAAATAACATTTTTTTTGAAATAATTGCAGAAGTACAAAAAGATATTTTTGAACTTGAAAAAATATTTAATATCAAAACAAAAGATCTTTATAATTATAATAATCAATGGTATAATAAATTTAATGCCATTAACTAAAAATGAAATATCACAAATGATTATGTCGGCTTTTCCTGATGCTACATTAGAACTCACTGATACTGCTGGCGATAATAACCATTATTCTGCTAAAATAATTTCAAAAACTTTTAATGGGAAATCTAAGGTAGATCAGCACAAGATGGTTTATAAAGCATTAAAAGGTAAAATGGGGAACGAACTACACGCTCTCGCTTTAATAACGGAGGAGAAAAATGGATGATATTAATACAAAAATTAAAACAATAATAAACTCAAATAATATTGTACTTTTTATGAAAGGGACACCAGATGCGCCTCAGTGCGGTTTTTCGATGGCCGTTTCAAATATTTTAAAACATTTAAAAGTAAAGTTTGAAGGTATAAATGTTTTGGAAAGCAATGAACTGAGGCAAGGTATTAAAGATTATACGGATTGGCCTACAATACCTCAGTTATATGTCAAAGGAGAATTTGTAGGTGGATGTGATATAATTAAGGAAATGTTTGAAAAAGGTGAATTAAAAAAACTTTTAGAGAATAAGTCTTTATTATCTTGAGTAATACTCAATTACAAGTTTTGGTTCCATAACAGTCGGATATGGAATATCTGCAAACTTCGGTACTCTTACAAATTTAGCAATTTTATTTTTTATATCTAATTGTATATATTCAGGAACATCTCTCTCTTTGCTATTTATTGAAGCATCAATTATTGTTAAGGATTTTGATTTATCTTTAATTTCAATTAAATCTTCTTCTTTAACCAAATAACTAGAAACATTAACCTTTTTTTTATTTACTCTGAAGTGGCCATGATTAATTAATTGTCTAGCTGAAAAAACTGTTGGGGCAAACTTTGCTCTGTATATAACTGTATCTAATCTTCTTTCTAAAATTCCAACTAGATTTTCAGTGGTATTACCTTTTTTCTTGATAGCTTTTCTATAAACATTTCTAAATTGTCTTTCATTTATATTTCCATAGTATGACTTTAATTTTTGTTTTGCATTTAACTGGACCCCATAATCAGTGGGTTTACCTTTTTTATTTTGGCCATGCTGACCGGGAGGATAATTTCTTGTATTAAAGGGACTTTTGGGTTTTCCCCATAAATTTACCTTTAATCTCCTATCAACTTTATGTTTTGCTCTTATCCTTTTTGTCATAAAAAAAACGTTTATAATCCTTATAATATATTTGTCAATTGTTCTTATAATTTACTGAAAACACTTGATAAAATCCTTAATTCTTTATTGCTTAACTCCATTCTACCAAAAATATTTCTTAGATAAAGAAGCATTGTTTCCTTTTTTTCTTTGGGCAAAAAAAATCCTTTTTTTTCTAAACGACTTTCAATAAAGCTGGTAAATGAAATAATTTTTTTCTTACTAATAATATCGGTTAACTTTTTTTCTTTTTTAAAATAGCTTTTTTTAAAAATTTTAAATATTTCATAACAAATTAAAATTACACTGTGTGAAAGATTAATCGACTCAAATTTTTTGTTTACTGGAATTTTAAATATATAGTTCGCATATGATATATCCTTATTTGATAAACCTGATGCTTCAGGGCCAAATAAAATACCTATTCTCTTTTTTTTGTTCCTTTTAATACTTTTTGTAAATTGCTCAAAAGATAAGTGTCTTTTATTTATATCTCTAACTCTGGCAGAGGAAGCATAAATAATATCATATTGTTTTATTGCATCTTTAATATTTGAATATACTTTTGCTTGTCTAAGAATATCTTTTGCTCCAACTGACGTGGCCAACGCTTTGTTATTTGGCCATGACACTTTTGGGTTAATAACATCTAATTTTTTAAAGCCAAAGTTTTTCAATGCTCTTGCACAAAATCCTATGTTTTCTGGTAATTGGGGTTTAACAAGTAGAAAGCCAATTCTATTAATCATTGGCGGGAGCTTTTTCTTTATATAATTTATAATCTAAACTATCTATCAAAGCCTTAAATGATGCATCAATTATATTTGGTGACACTCCTATAGTAAACCAATTTTTTCCATCTTTGTCGGTACTCTCTATTGAGACACGAGTAGTTGCATTTGTTCCTGTATTCAAAATTCTCACTTTGTAATCAACTAGTTTTAAATCCTTTAAATATTTTGAATATTTTCCAACTTTATCAACATTAGATCTTATAGCATTGTCTAATGCATTAACCGGTCCATTACCTGAGCCTTCACAAATAATTTCTTTTCCATCGACTACTATATGGGCTTTTGCGAAAGAATTTATTTTGTCTTTTGAGTCTCTTTTTACCGAAACATCATATTTTGATATAGTTAGATATTTTGGAATTTCACCTAAGAGACGTCTTGCTAATAGTTCAAATGAGGCGTCAGCACCGTCATAAGAATACCCTGCGAACTCCCTATCTTTAACTTCGTTAAGTAAACTTTGAACCTTTGGATCGTTCTTATCAATTTTAATTCCATATTTTTCTAACCTGGACATTATATTTGATTTTCCAGACTGATCAGAAACTACAATGTTTCTGAAATTTCCAACAACATTTGGATTTATATGTTCATAAGTTTTTGGATCTTTGGTAACTGCTGAAACATGAAGGCCGCCTTTATGTGCAAATGCTGATGCTCCTACATATGCAGAATGTCTGTTTGATTTCCTGTTCAATATCTCATCTAATAACCTTGAACATTCTGTTAGTGTTTTCATTTTTTCTTTAGAAATACTAATTTCAAAATTATTAGCAAAACTTTCTTTTAAAACCAAAGAGGGAATTATGGACATCAAGTTTGCATTTCCGCATCTTTCTCCTAGTCCATTAATTGTGCCTTGTATTTGGCGTACTCCTGCCAATACAGCTGTCAAAGAATTAGCTACTGCATTTTCAGTATCATTATGTGCGTGTATCCCAAGATTTTTACTTGGAATAGATTTCGTAACCTCTGAAATAATTCCCCCTACTTCATGAGGTAGTGTTCCACCGTTTGTATCACAGAGAACAATCCATCTTGCTCCTTCATCAAATGCTGTTTTTATACAGCTTAATGCATACTGTGGATTATTTTTATAACCGTCAAAGAAATGTTCAGCATCAAACATGAATTCTTTTTTTTCATTAATAAATAGTTTTGCAGATTCTTTAATATTTTCTAAATTTTCTTTTTTTGTTATACCAAGAGCTTTGTCAACGTGGAAATCCCAGGATTTTCCTACTAAGCATACGGCTGGAGTGTTTGAATTTAAAACCGCAGATAATCCAGGATCATTTTGAGCACTCCTTCCAACCTTCTTAGTCATCCCAAATGCTGTTAAAACAGTATTTCCTAAATTAGGTGGCTTGTTAAAAAAAGCTGTGTCTAGCGTGTTAGCTCCAGGCCATCCGCCCTCTAAATAATCAACACCAAGATCTGATAGAGATTTTGCTATTTTATTCTTATCGTCAATCGAAAAATTAACACCTTCTGTTTGTGCCCCATCTCTTAAAGTAGTATCAAAAATATATATTTTTTCTTTTATCATGTTTGCTCAACAAAATTTCCATTTTTATAATCCTGAACAGCTTGAAGAATTTCCTCTTTAGTATTCATTACAAATGGTCCACCACGAGCTATTTGCTCACCAATGGGTTTCCCAGCGATAAATAAAAATTCACTACTTTTAATTGCTTTTACATTAAGAATATCTCCCCTATTCAAAAGAATTAAATTTGAGTTTTTAGTTTTCGCATGCTCTTCGTCACCTATTTTTAGTTCGCCATTGAGCAAATAAATGAATGAATTATGTCCTAAAGGTATGCTTGTTTTGAACTCTTTCTTACTATTTAATTTTACATGAAAATAAACTGGTTCGACATTGTGACCTTTTTCAGGACCTTCAATATTTTTATATTTTCCAGCAATTACTTTAACTATTTTTTCATTATCTTTATGAACGCCAATTTGATCAGCATTAATAAAGCTGTAAGTAGGTTTATTTTTTTTTAATTTTGCTGGCATATTAATCCAAAGTTGAAAACCTAAAAGTTTACCGCCTGACATTGCTGGCATTTCAGAGTGAATGATACCTCTTCCAGTTTTCATCCACTGTACTGCTCCAGCAGTCATTTTTCCTTTAGAGCCTGTGCTATCCTCATGTTCGAATGCACCATTAAGCATGTAAGTAACTGTTTCAATACCCCTGTGTGGATGAGGAGGAAATCCAGCAATATAATCATCTTTATTTTCAGATCCAAACTCATCTAGCATTAAAAATGGATCAATATAATCTGCTTCAGGAGTGCCAATACTTCTCTTCAATTTTACGCCAGCACCATCTGAAGTTTCTATTGCTGGTATAATTTTTTTTATTTTGATATTAATCATTTATACCTCCAGATTGTCTTATCGTCTTTATCTTCTATCACTACACCATAACTTTCCAAATCTTTTCTAATAACGTCTGCTAATTTATAGTTACCTTTTTTTCTCGCATTTTCCCTTTCTATAATTTTATTTTTAATTGTTTTTTCATCAATTTTTGATTTAATTTTTTTAAATTTTTTCCATGTTTTTAAATCTTCCTCTAATAAACCAATGAGTCTACATCCGGCAATGAAAAGTTTTTTTGATGAAACATCTCCTTTAGAAGCTTTATCATATAGTAAATGTAATTTAGATATATAGCCCGGAGTATTTATGTCTTCTAAAAGCGGTTGTAACAAGTCTTCATTTAAGTCATCATGTTTAGTATTTTCGAACTGACCGTACCATTTATCAAGTGTGTTTTGACTTTCTTTAATTAAGTTTTCATTCCAATCCAGAGGTTGTTTATAATGAGTACTCAACAAAGCTAGTCTTATAACTTGTCCATTTATTGATTCTCTCATGTTTTTAATGGTGACTATATTACCCAAAGATTTTGACATTTTTTCTTTGTTAAAAGTAACATAACCGTTATGTAACCAAAAGTTTGCGAATTTATTAGTTTTATTAGCGCAACATGACTGTGCTATTTCATTTTCATGATGAGGAAAAATAAGATCTAATCCTCCACAATGAATATCAAAATTTTTTCCAAGAAACTTTTCGCTCATGACCGAACATTCTAAATGCCAACCTGGTCTTCCTCTTCCCCAAGGAGAATCCCAACCTGGGTCCTCTGGTGTTGACGGTTTCCAAAGGACAAAATCTAGTGGATTTTTTTTTGATTTTGAAACTTCCACTCTTGCTCCAGCAATTAGTTCGTCTGAATTTTTTTTTGATAACTTCCCATAATTTTTATAAGAATTTACAGAAAAATAAACATGATTATTCTTTTCATAAGCATGTTTGTTCCTTAACAAGTTCTCAGTCATTGTGATCATCCCTTTTATATGTTCCGTTGCTTTTGGTTCAAAACTGGGCTTAAGACAATTTAAATACACACAATCATCATGAAAACTTTTTGTTATACCTGATGAAAGTGCATCTATAGATATTTTTTTCTTTTTGGATGAATCAATTATCTTATCATCTATGTCTGTTATATTCCTTACATATGTAACTTTATTTCTTCCAAAAATTTTTTTAAGAAGTCTGAATAAAACGTCAAATACTACTAAAGGTCTTGCATTTCCAACATGTGGAAAATCATAGACCGTTGGTCCACAAACATACATTCCAATTTTGTTTTTATCAATTGGGAGAAATATTTCTTTTTTTCCTGTAAGTGTGTTTGTTATATTTAATTTGCTATTCATCTTTTATAATACAGACAGGTATTGGTTTCATTTTATGTAAATTTTTTTCCCTTATTTTTAAATATTTTTGATAATTAGTATCATTTTTATCTATCATAGCTTTTTCTAAATCCTGATAACTCATACCTAATTGATCAACATCGCTTCTTCCGTCATTCCACAAACCGTCTGTTGGGGCCGCATTAATAATTTTATCTGAAATTCCTAAATATCTTCCTAGTTCCCAAACTTGACTTTTTGTGCAATCGGCAATTGGTGAAATATCTACTCCACCGTCTCCGTATTTTGTGTAAAATCCAACACCAAAATCTTCAACTTTGTTTCCTGTTCCTACAACCAATCCTGAATTAGCCGCCGCTACTTGGTATAGCGTTGCCATTCTAAGTCTGGCTCGTGAATTAGCGAACCCATGTTCATTATTAAATTTTTCCAATGTACTAGAAAAAGCTTGAAAAATTTTATCCATATCTAACAAATGATGTTCAACATTTTTAAATTTTTCCTTTAACCAATTTGCATGAAGTAAACTTAGATCATGCTGTGATTTAATTTGATTAATTGGCATTGATAATACGATGGTTTTTCTTCCAGTTTTTGCACACAAAGTGCTTACCACAGAGGAGTCAATGCCTCCTGATATACCAACGACAAGAGCACTGGGATTTAATGAGGTATTGCTACAATAATTTTCAATCCAGTCTTGAATAATTTTTGCTATTTTTTCTACTTTCATAATTAAAACAATTCTCTCCTTATTTTAAGGATTCTGTCTTAATAATTATATAATAATTATTAAGACGCTGCTTGAATAATATTTTTTGAATACTTTGAGTTTTTCTTAATTTCATCAGAAATTAAGAAAGCTAACTCCAATGATTGCGTGGCATTTAGCCTTGGGTCACAGTGTGTTCTGTATCTATTTGATAGGTCCTTTTCAGATATTTTTTGGGCACCGCCAGTACATTCGGTCACATCTTGACCTGTCATTTCAACGTGTAAACCACCTGCATAACTACCTTCTGCTTGATGAATTCCAAAAACATTTTTTACTTCCTTAAGAACATTTTCAAATGGTCTAGTTTTAAATCCTGTTGCAGCTTTTATCGTGTTTCCATGCATCGGATCACATGACCAAACAACTTTTAATCCTTCTTTTTTCACTGATCTTATGAGTTTTGGCAAAAACTTTTCAACATTACTAGCTCCAAATCTTGAAATTAAAGTTAGTCTACCTGGTTCATTATCAGGGTTCAAAATATTGCAAAGTTTTATTAATTCTTCCGCTTTTAAAGTAGGTCCACACTTTAATCCAATTGGATTTTTGATGCCTCTGCAAAATTCAACATGTGCTCCATCAGGTTGACGAGTTCTGTCTCCAATCCAAACAAAGTGGGCAGAAGTATCATGGTACTCACCGGTAGTTGAATCTATTCTTGTCATTGCTTCTTCAAAAGGAAGAAGAAGAGCTTCATGAGAGGTATAAAAATTAACTGTTCTTAATCTTCTATTATTGTCAGGATTTATACCGCAGGCTTCCATAAAAGAAAGTGCATCACTAATTTTATCTTCAATTTCTTTGTATTTTCCTTTTGTTTTTTTATTTATAAATCCTAAATTCCATAAATGAACTTGCCTTAAATCTGCAAATCCTCCTTGGGAAAATGCTCTTATTAAATTTAAAGTAGATGCAGATTGAGAATATGCTCTGAATAATCTTTTGGCATCTGGTTCTCTAGATTTCTCTGAAAATTCCATGCCATTAATATTGTCACCTAAATAACTTGGTAATTCTTTACCATTTTTTTTTTCTAAAGGAGAGCTTCTAGGTTTTGAAAATTGTCCAGCAATTCTTCCTAATTTAACAACAGGTAAACTTGCCGAAGCAGTTAAGACCAGAGACATTTGTAAAATAGCCTTAAAAGTATCTCTAATATTGTCTGGATGAAATTCTGCAAAACTTTCTGCACAGTCCCCACCTTGCAAGAGAAAAGCTTTACCCTCTACTACATCGGCTAATGCTTTTTTTAAAGAACGTGTTTCTCCTGCAAAAACCAACGGTGGATATTTTTTTACTTTACTCAATACTAAATCAAGTTCCTTTTGATCTTTGTATTCAGGTATATGTTTCGCTGGAAATTTTTTCCAACTATTTAAACTCCATTTTTTCATATTCAACTCTTGATGGATATTTATATTATTATTAGATTTTATTCAACAGTTACAGATTTTGCTAAGTTTCTTGGCTTATCTATATCGCATTTTTT
>MDTE01071287.1_pt1 | contig 30286 bp, 29 predicted proteins | sample 811231 | NCBI WGS metagenome assembly MDTE01 (sample SAMN05326651, study PRJNA326480) | marine metagenome | isolation source: seawater | place: Indian Ocean: Red Sea | collected 2010 | reverse complement strand
GGCCAAGTCTTCGCCAACAATCGGGATGGCGCTAGCAAGCGATACGATGACCTGAGCGCCCCAAAATGACATGTTACCCCAAGGAAGGAGATAGCCAAGGAAACCTTCAGCCATTAGCGCAACATAAACAAGCATACCAAGTATCCAGATGAGCTCTCTTGGCTTCTGGTAAGACCCGTAAATCAAGCCTCTAAACATGTGCAGATATACGACCACAAAGAATGCGGATGCTCCTGTTGAGTGCATGTACCTCAGCATCCACCCGTACTCAACATCACGCATGATGTATTCAATCGAGGCAAACGCTCCCTCCCCAGTCGGAACATAGTTCATTGTCAACCAGATACCAGTCAACAACTGGTTGACCAACACGACGAAGGAGAAAATGCCGAAGTAGTACCAGATGTTAAGGTTCTTTGGAGCGTAATATTTCGATAAGTGCTTCTCGTAAGCTTCCGTGACGGGCAATCGGTCATCGATCCAATCCATCACGTTCTTAAATGATTTCTGCAAAGTTGCCACTACGCTAACCCTCCATCTTCACCAATAACAATCACGTCATCAGTCTCGAAATAGTGAGGGGGAACTTCAAGATTCGAGGGGGCTGGGACTCCGGCATACACCCTACCTGCTAGATCAAACTTAGATCCATGACAAGGGCAATAGAACCCCCCCGCCCATTCTGGATCGAATGTTTGCGGCTCAATTGCCGGGCGATACTTGGGCGAACAGCTAAGATGAGTACACAGACCAACCAACACGGCAACCTCAGGCTTTCGCGACCGGGTTTCGTTTTGGGCATAGGTTGGCTGTTGGGGGCGATCCGAATCTGGGTCGGCTAGGCGGTCTCGCTTGACGTTTAAGAGGTCTATCATCTCCTGCGAACGCTTGATCACAAAGATGGGTTTATCCCTCCAAGCGGGGATAGGACCCAATATTTCACCTGCTCCTAGTCGACTAACATCGACCTTAATCGGCGCGCCTGCAGCGAGCGCCTTTGCGCTGGGGTTCCAAGATCCGACAAAAGGTACTGCGAGTCCTGCAACACCTCCTGCACCAACCACGGCTGTGGCGCCTAATAGGAAGTTTCTCCGTCCCGGGTTTAGGCCATTCTCACTCACTAGCTCATCTCCATGCTTGTGCAACTTGGCAGCCAATTTTAGGTCGATTCACCACTGCCGAAAGCGGCCGCATTCTAGCACAATCCCCTAAGAAATGACGGTCGATGAACGGTATTAATAAGCAAAAAAAAACGGGGCCTATGCCCCGTTTTTGTTATCTCTTAGAGAATTGCGGACGCTTTCTCGCCTTACGTAACCCGACTTTTTTTCGTTCCACCGAACGAGCATCGCGAGTAACGTACCCAGCCTCGCGGAGCGTTCCTCGGAGCGAGTCATCATATTCCAAAAGGGCACGAGTGATACCGTGCCGAATGGCTCCGGCTTGACCGAAACCGCCACCGCCCTTTACGGTCACCCGAACATCAAACTTGCCTACTAGATCAACCAACTCCAATGGCTGACGGACGACCATTCGGGCCGTTTGACGCCCGAAATACTCATCTAGCGGACGGTTGTTAACGGTAATCGCACCTTCACCCATTGTGAGGAAGACACGAGCCTTTGAGCTTTTGCGTCTTCCTGTGCCGTAGAATTGACTCATCTTTATTCCTTACTAGGCTCGTCACTAGGCCCGTCCGCTTACACTGGCTACCGGCAGGGCGATCAAAAGTGACTAATAGTTCAAATATCCAACTTGACAGGCTGCTGAGCCCCGTGTGGATGCTCGCTACCCGCATAAATTTTAAGCTTACTCATCATCGCTCGACTGAGCTTGTTTTTTGGCATCATGCCTTTTACCGCTGACTCAATGATTCGCTCTGGCGCCTTGTCCTGGAGCTTCTCAAAAGAGATGGATTTGATGCCACCAGGAAAACCCGTGTGATGGTAGTACATCTTGTCCTGCGCTTTTCGGCCAGTCACCTTCACTTTGTCTGCGTTGATCACAATGACATAATCCCCTGTATCAACGTGAGGCGTGAACAATGCTTTATGCTTGCCCCTGAGTCGGTTCGCGATTTCAGTACTCAGACGGCCTAATGTTTGGCCTCGGGCATCGACAACGTACCATTGCCGAGCCACTTCATCTTTTTTTGCACTGACAGTTTTCATATCTTTTCCTTATCGCGCGCTCGGCGTTCGCTTTCCCAAACCCGAGGGCTAAATATCGCTTCCGTGGAATTGGACTCCCCTGTACTGGAATCAAAGCCGCGGCCCAGAACAGGGACTAACCATTTGATTATCCAATTTTTCGGAGGGCGAATGTTACTCAAGGATCCACAATTCCGCAACCGCCTTGATCAGATCTAAGAAGAGGTTCTTTTGACGATGAGTTCCTAAACCAGATGCTGATCCTGGAAATACTCCTTGGATTGCATCTCCTTAAGCCTGCTAGCTGTCCGCTCAAATTCAAAGGTCAGCCGATTTCCCTGATACAAGTCAAGAATATTGACTTGCGCGGTACAAATTAGATTGACCCTACGGTCGTAAAATTCGTCGATCAAACTGACAAACCGTCGAGCTTCGTCCTCGATGCCACAATGAAACTGGGGAATGGAAGAAATAAAGACCGTGGCGTACTCCCCAGCAATAGCGATGTAATCGGAAGGACTTCTTGGCCCACCACAAATATCCGAAAACTCAAACCAGATCATCTGCTGCGAGACACGACGAGCGGGAATCGACCGCCCATTGATGTTGATGGCCGTCCCAGGTGACGCTGAGTCCACTCGATCGCGAGAGATCGCGATATCTAACGTTTGCCAAATCGTATCAAGAACAGCTTCAGCATGATTCCCGAGAGGGTAATGGTAAAGCTCTGCCTGCCCCAAAGCTCGCAGCCGATAGTCAAATTCGTGATCCAGATTAACAATTTCATTGGTTTGCTCTAGCAATGAGATCGCGGGGAGAAACTTACCCCGCTGCAACCCATCTCGGTAAAGTCCCGAGGGCGGCACGTTTGATGTAGCCACTAGCGTTACGCCCTCCTCTTGCAGCGCATAAAGGAGTCCTGACAACAGCATGGCATCAGTGATGTCGGAAACAAAAAACTCATCGAAACAAAGGACGCTGCCTTCGCCAGCTAATCTCTTGGCGACAAGCTTAAGCGGGTCAGGCGACCCTTGATATTCAGCCAACGCCAGGTGCACTGACTGCATGAACCGATAGAAGTGAATGCGTACCTTGTCTTTGCGCTCGAGCGACTCAAAAAACAAGTCCATTAGGAATGTCTTGCCGCGCCCGACACTACCCCAAAGATAAAGTCCCTGGATCGAACGCTTATCGCGACGCGAAAAGCGAAACCAGAAAGACTTAGGTGATTGATGACTGTCTAGCGCCTCCCGCAAAGCATCCAGCCTGTACACAACTTCTATTTGCTTCGCATCCTCGCGCAAATCGCCTGACCGGCAATGGTCCATATAACGGTCCAGGATTGTCCGACTGGATTCACTCATTCCTCACTCACTGTTTACTCTCGAGCGTTTGGTTCCAAAGTAGGCTGTTGCAAGTCGTGGCCTAAAGTATAGCGGCTTGCGCGAACACATCACGCCCTGTCATTCCAACCTAGGGCCACGCATCACCCTTGTCCGACCTCGCGGATAAGCCGATCGAGCCTTGCCACTGCTCTCTCAGCAAATGCTAGCTGCTCCAGTGAGCCTAAATCATTCAACGTAAACGAACTAACTGGGCCATCGCCTCGATGATCAAAAAAAGGCGGTATCTCTAACCGAGTCTGAAGCCACGGCAACCCTCTCTGAGCCAGCCCACGCTATCTCAGGTAGAGCGAATGCGGCTTTCTTGAGCCCATCTTCTAAACAACCACCTAAGCGAAGTTACACCTATACTGCCTGATACCAGCCTACTTCCCTCCCCCTCGACCACATAATGGGAAAGCGGATCGCATGCCATCAGGTTGCAGGAATGCTGAATTCACTCGCCAACTTTCTCTAGCGCACCGCTAGAGATCCTTACTAGCCTTCGATCCGTCGGTATGCCGACGCCGCATGCATATCGAGTCCTTCTGCCTCAGCAAGAATGGCTGCAGATTTAGCTAAGGGAATGACACCCGAACGATGGCACTGAATCACCGATTGACGGGTCACAAAATCATACGTTCCAAGCGCTGAGGCAAACCTGGCAGACCCAGACGTCGGCAACACATGGCTTGGTCCTGCAGAATAGTCGCCAACCACCTCCGGAGAGTGCTCTCCTACAAACACTGCCCCTGCTCTCAGCGGATAAGCCATAAGGGCGTCTGGATCCTCTACTGATAGTTCCAAATGTTCTGGCGCTACTCTATTAATGACATTAACGGTGCCCGCCTCATCGCATGTCTTGATCAGCAACCCTCGATTCATAATAGAAGCTGAAGCAATCTCTTTGCGCTTGCTAGATTGAAGCCGGTGCAGAACTGCCTCTCGAATCGCTTCCAGCACGACCCCATCAGTGGAAACCACAATCGACTGCGCCAATTCATCATGCTCCGCTTGAGCCAGCACATCATCGGCAACCCAATCAATTCGCGTCTTAGCATCGGCTACGACAAGCACCTCGGAGGGACCAGCCACCATATCGATCCCGACCTCTCCAAATACACGTCGCTTTGCGGTGGCAACATAGAGGTTGCCTGGACCACAGATTTTATCGACTCGCTGGATCGTCTGGCATCCGTAGGCTAGAGCACCGATAGCTTGAGCTCCGCCCATCGTGTAGAGCTCATCAACCCCTGCATAGTGAGCGGCAGCTAGCAACACAGGATCAATACTCTGTTTGTCAGCCGGCACTGCCAGCACGACTTCTGGTACACCCGCTACCTTCGCGGGAATCGCCGTCATCAGGATCGTCGAGGGATAAGATGCTTTTCCACCTGGCGCATAGACTCCAACTCGTGACATTGGGCTAATCCTTTGCCCCAACACATTGCCAAGCTCGTCCTCAAAGCGCCAATCGGTCGCTTGCTCCTCATGCTGGCGCCCGTGATAGCTTCGGATTCTTGCCGCTGCATGCTGCAGCGCTTCATTGATCTCCGGTGACAGTCGCTCACAGGCCAAAGCCATGTCGTTCTTCGAGATCAACAGATCTGCCACCGTGTCACAAGCAATTCCGTCGTACTGCGCTACAAGGCGCCTAAGCGCGGTATCGCCTCCCTCGCGAACCTGAGCCAATATTGCATCCACACTAGCCTCTATTTCTTTACTGGTCGACTCGTCAATTTGCAACGCCTGATGCAACTGCCGGTCGAAATCGGCGGCATCTTGGGATAACCGTCTCATGCCCTTTCCTCGCTGGCGGTCCGGACTGCCTGCTCGACACCATCGATGATCTCACTCAAGGCAGCGTGCTTAATCTTAAAAGAAGCTTTATTGACGATTAGCCGGGCTGAAATTTCCGCGATCAACTCCTTGGGTTCAAGGCCATTGGCTTTGAGCGTTGAACCTGTTTCCACAATATCAACAATCCGGTCGGACAACCCTATCACTGGCGCGAGTTCCATGGCCCCCGACAACTTAATAATATCCGCCTGCGTGCCGAGCTTTGCGTAATAGCGCTTTGCCGTATCGACAAATTTCGTTGCGACCGTCAAGCGCCGAGGGAGAGGCGACTCATCAATAAGTCCAGCCACCATGAGTTGACACTTAGCCAACCCTAGATCGAGAAGTTCGTAATAGTTCTGACCCGAAAACTCTAGCAGCGAATCTTTGCCGAGCATGCCAATGTCGGCAATGCCATGCTCCACGTAGGTTGCGACGTCAGATCCCCTCAACACGAGCAAGGAAATCTCGGGCATCGATGTCGGGAGCACTAACTTTCTGGAAGTCTCTGGTGAGACGGTCGGCTTAATGCCGACACTTTCCAAGACACCGAGCAGAGATGCTAATGGACGACCCTTGTTTAACGCGATCATTAGCGTTGAATTCTGATTCGATTCCATTGACTTATACTCTTTTCACCGTTGCACCTAACCTCGCTAATTTGTGCTCGAGCGCAGCATACCCTCTGTCTAAGTGATAAATACGATCGATGGTCGTCGTTCCTTCAGCTGCCAATCCAGCGATCACCAAGCAAGCCGACGCACGAAGATCAGTGGCCATTACCGGTGCACCTTTAAGTCGACGAGCACCCTCGACCCTGGCTACTGAGTTATTTCTCTGAAGTCTGATTTTGGCTCCCATCCGAGCCAGCTCCTGGACATGCATAAACCGATTCTCGAATATGGTCTCACGAATGTGAGATCGACCCGAAGCTAAGCTATTAACCACCATCATCTGGGCTTGCAGGTCGGTAGGGAAACCTGGGAAAGGGGCCGTATCAAAACTCTGGGCTTTGAGGGCGCTAGCATCAGCGGATACCGCAACCGAGTCATTGTCTCTTTCTATCGTTACACCAGTTGCACGGAGTAACTCGACTACAGTCGGCAGATGATCAAAGGTCAATCCATCAACAGCCACCTCTCCTCCGGTTGCGATCGCTGCCATCAAGTAGGTAGCCGCCTCAATACGGTCAGACATCACCTCGTAGGTAATCGGTACAAGCGAGGCAACCCCATTGACTTCAATCTGATCTGTCCCCGCACCGCGAATACTGGCCCCTGCCTGGTTAAGAAACGCTGCCAAATCAACGATCTCAGGCTCACGCGCACACCCCGACAATCGGGTTTGACCCTTTGCAAGAACCGCGGCCATCAACAAATGCTCGGTTGCCCCGACGCTCGGAAAGTTGAAACTAAAGTCAGTGCCAACTAAACCATGTTCGGCTGATGCCCGCACATAGCCGGATTCAATCGCGACCGAGGCACCAAGCGCCGCTAGCCCAGCTAGGTGCTGATCAACAGGTCGGGTACCAATCGCACAACCACCAGGCAGCGATACTTCGGCTTGCCCGTAACGGGCCAGTAGCGGCCCCAGCACATTGAAAGAGGCCCTCATCGTACGAACCAAGTGATAGGGCGCTTGCGTTTCAGCAAGCGACCCTGCTGCAATCGACAATCCTTCGCTACCGTTCCAAACACAGGTGGCGCCCATATGCTCAAGGAGCGAGGCCATTGTCTGCACATCACGAAGATTGGGAACGTTCGTTAAAGAAATAGGCGCCTCAAACAAAATGGAGGCAGCCATCAGCTTGATTACAGAATTTTTGGCACCCGCCGCGCGAACACGCCCGCTTAGCCGCTGTCCACCTTGTATCTCGAGTCGGGCCATCGCATTTATCTTTCGGAGGGCGCTTTTGCGCTGATCGTCACGGCATGGATAGCCCCTGAGGTAATCTCATTATTGAGGTATCGATAGACCATCTGCTGACGCTTAACCCTCGAAAGCCCCTCAAAAACGGCGGCAACGACATTAATGGCCGCACGATCTCCGTCGAGCGATACATCAACAGACTCGGCGCTGAGATCCGATTTTAAACGCGCTTTTAAGGCCTCCGCTTCCATGTCTTGACTCCCTCAAAACCGCTAATGATAACATGTCGACTCAATGCCGCTGTCCGAGCATTGCCCAGCGGACCTCCTACTTACCGGATGCACAAATGGCCCCAGCACTCTTGATCGACGCTTCTGCCCTTGCATCAAATCGAAGTCTAACGTTCTGGTTGAAGTCGCCCACGCCCGAGCGCTGCGTTCTCAGCAGCATGAGACTCTCGTGAAAATATCCAAGACATCATCGGTCAGCATCATTAGCACACGAGCAGTGATACTAGTCCTAATTCTTCTACTGCTTGGCGTCGCCATTGGAGCGATTGTCGAGGAAGACGAGCAATCAAATCCACTGCTTTTCAACAAAAATGAACCTGATCTATTTCTTGAGCATGCGTCGCTTACCCAATTTGACAGGCGCGGTGTGTTGTTAAGCCAGATCACTGCAGAGCGGTTTACTCACTATCCTTTGACGGATGTCACTGCACTGCAATCACCTAGGATCAAGCTCTTTATAGAACGCGAGCCCAACCCTTGGCGTATTAATTCGACCGCGGGTAGGCTGCTCCCATTAAGCAAATATCGAAAAGAAACGGTCGAACTCTGGGACGAGGTCAATGCAAACCGCCTTCATAGGGATGGAACCCAGACTGTCATCACAACTGCTGCGCTAACTGTATTTGCGAACGAAAATAGGGCACAGAGTGACGAAGCAGTGGTGATTACGACTTCGAATTCAGTCACGCGCGCATCCAGCATGCAGGCGTGGCTCGACTCAGGCCAATTCGAACTTAAAGGCTCAGCGAGCCAACCTGTTACGACACGGCTTGAAATTGAGAGGCCAAGCCTGGCCGACTGATCAACGGGCAACCGCCCAGTCACCTTTCGACCCACTTCCCTCCCAACATCACATGGTAGACTCGTTCCAAGTCAGAAAACCTCATTCAGTATGATCAGATATAACTGCTTACGCTGCCTCGCGCTGACCGCCATTTTCTGGTTCAGCTCACCGCTGGGTGCCGACAACGGCCAACCGATGCCCATCAATATTCAAGCTGACCAAGCCATCGTGAGTGAGTTAGAGGGGCTTTCCACCTACTCAGGCAACGTTCGAATCACCCAGGGACCACTGCAAATTAACGCCGACGAGGTTCAGCTAACCAGCCTAGACAATACCGTCACAACGATTGTCGCAACTGGCCGAGCGAGCTCAAGCGGATTAGCGAGTTTCACCCAAGCCCCAAGTCAGAACCTTGAGTCGATCCGAGCCAGCGCTGAGACGATCGAGTACGAGGTTAGTCAAGAGAAGCTAATCTTGAGCGGCAACGCAACCCTAGAGTTAGGACAAGACCGTTACAGGGGTGATAAGTTGAGTTACGACGTCACCCGGGGCATTTTTAAATTGGAGAGCGGAGACAGCCCTTCGGACAGGGTTAATCTCACGATCAACCCCAATTCAGATAACCCATTATGACCACAAACGAGACAGACCGAAGCGCGCTGGAGGCTAGCCGAATTCGAAAACGGTTTGGTACGCGTGTTGTGGTGAAAGATGTGTCGCTTTCCATCCGACAGGGAGAAGTGGTTGGACTCCTTGGTCCAAATGGCGCTGGCAAAACTACCTGCTTTTATATGATCGCCGGTTTAATCAAAGCAGACCAAGGATCCATTCGGCTTGGTCAGCAAGTGATCACCAGTGAGCCCATGGATGCGAGAGCCAGGCTAGGACTTGGTTACCTTCCCCAGGAGCCCAGTATCTTCAGAAAACTCAGCGTCAGAGACAATATTCTCGCCATCTTGGAAACAGCGACCGATCTTGAACCGCTTGAACGGCTTTCCAAAACAGATGCGCTAATTAACGAATTCAAGCTAGAACATGTCGCTTCTGCCTTGGGCATGGCCCTTAGCGGCGGCGAGAGAAGGCGAGCTGAGATTGCAAGAGCACTTGCATGCGATCCAAAGTTTTTGCTGCTCGATGAACCGTTTGCAGGCGTAGACCCCATATCTGTCGGTGACATCAAAGCCATGATCCGTCAGCTTGCAGCGCGTGGAATAGGCTTGCTGATCACCGATCACAATGTGAGGGAGACGCTGGATATCTGCCAACGAGCATACATCGTCAACGATGGATCGCTCATCGCAGAGGGATCTGCTTCCTACATTCTCAATCATGAAGTAGTTAAGTCAGTTTACCTCGGCGATGACTTTAGGCTTTGATCAGTACAACCGAGAGATGCAGTGAGCGGCAGAATGGCTGCGATTGGGCGTGTTAATCCGGTCCATTGCCCCCTTCTACCTCGCGCCCACGTACAATCCTTGCTGACTCATTCTAATCACTCTCCCCCCAAAGTATGATTGAGTCATGGCGCTAAAACCTTCACTTACTCTCAAACTCGGACAGCAGCTCCGAATGACACCTCAGTTGCAACAAGCGATTAAGTTGCTGCAACTGTCCACGTTGGACCTCCAACAAGAGATCCAGGATGCGCTCGACTCAAATCTCATGCTCGAGGAATATGACGAGCAAAACGAGTCCAGTCATGAGGAAACCGAGCTCGCGCTAGATGGCATTCCTACCGAAACGTCCACCGATGAGGTCGAGGTGCCAACTAACGAGCAGGGCGACAACGACTCGAGTGAACTCAATATCGATATCTCGGGCGAACCTGAAGAAGGCGCGATAGCTGATAGCATTCAGCAAAGCGAATCATCCGTTGATGACCTTTCCGAGACAGGCGAACAAGACGCTGTTGATCTAATCGAATCCAGCAGCTTGCAAGAAGATCTGGCAGTTGATTCAAATTGGGATGATGTATTCGAGCCCATCAGCATAGGATCTGGCGCACCCATATCGGACGACTATGATCCGATGGAATCAAGGACACAATCACAAACGTTAGCGCAGCATCTTCTCTCCCAGTTGGAATTACTTGACCTCAGCGAGCGCGACGCCTTTATCGCCTGGCACATTCTTGATGGCTTGGATGCAGAAGGGTTATTGACGATAGAGCTCGACGACATCTTAGAGAGTGCCCCGTATGAATGGCTGCTTGAAATGGATGAAATTGAGGCGGTTTTACATCTTATTCAGCATCTTGATCCTTTAGGCGTTGCCCACCGCAGCTTACAAGAGTGCTTACTGATCCAGTTACAGGCTCTGCCAAAGAATAGCGCCGCACGCGAACTGGCGATCGAGCTTGTTACCGACCACTTACCGCTACTAGGAACAAGAGATTTCGCTACCCTTACGCGAAAACTAAAGTTACAAGAGAGTTCACTCAGCGACGCGATAGAACTGATTAAATCGCTAAACCCAAAACCAGGCAGCGAATACGCTGACAATGCATCTCAATACGTGGAACCGGACGTCATGGTGCGACGAAGCGAGTCAGGTTGGGTTGTTGAGATCAATCCAAGCATTAACCCAAAGATTCGAGTCAACCCTGAGTACTCAGCCTTAATCAAGAGGAATGACACGAGTTCTGACCAGTCATACCTGAAAGAGCAGATGCAGGAAGCTAGGTGGTTTATCAAGAGCTTGCAGCAACGAAACGAAACACTACTCAAAGTGTCCACCGAAATCATGAAGGTTCAAAAAGACTTTCTAGAGCGAGGGGACCAAGGGATGCGACCTTTGGTTCTCCATGATATCGCCGAAGCGGTAGGGCTCCACGAATCAACCATATCGCGTGTGACAACTCAGAAATTTATCGACACGCCGCTCGGAATCTACGAGCTGAAATACTTTTTCTCATCTCATGTCAGCACACATTCTGGTGGCGAAGTGTCATCCACGGCAATTCGGTCTCTGATCAAAAAACTTGTATCGGAGGAGAATACTCGCAAGCCATTATCCGACAACAAGATCGCCGCGCTCCTAGCGGATCAAAACATCAATGTTGCGCGCCGGACGGTTGCCAAGTACCGGGAAGCCATGATGATCCCACCATCCAATGAGCGGAAAGAACTCACATAAATCCCGGGCTAACACTCTCCCTGTCCCCTCTTGAGATTGCTATAATGTCTTGCGGATACCGAAACGACCCACCAAATGCGCATCGCTTCCATCCTATCCCCAGCTAGAACCTATTGCGGGCTCAACGTTAGCAGCAAGAAGAGAGCTATCGAACACGGTGCGCAATTCATTGCCGAATCTGAGCCTCGAATTGAAGAGGCAGATTTGTACCGTTCACTAATCGCTCGAGAAAAAATTAGCCCAACTGGGCTTGGCCACGGAATTGCTTTACCGCATTGCAAATTACCAAACTGCAGCGGCATTGTGGGCGCTTTGGTTACTTTGAGTGAACCCATCGAGTTTGAAGCCATTGATGATGAACCTGTCTCCACACTCTTTTACGTCGTGGTGCCAGAGCGACAGACTGACCAGCACCTTACTGTGCTCTCCATGCTGATGAAGCGCTTCAATAACCCAACGTTCAGGCAGCGGCTTCGGCAAGCGAGTACAGCCCAGGAACTTTATTTAGCTGCCGTTCATGAGGAATCTACTTGATGAGCGTTGCAAAAAAGGCAACCTCAACGCACCAGACTACGAACTTAGTCATCATATCTGGACGGTCCGGCTCAGGAAAAAGTACATCTCTCAACGTGCTTGAGGACCTAGGCTTTTATAGCGTCGATAATCTCCCGGCCTCTCTCGCCGAACCACTTCTCGAGAAGTCAAAAGCTCATGCTTTGCCAGACCGAATCGCCATCAGTATTGATGCACGTAACACCCCTCAGGATCTAGAGGCGTTCCCCGAGGTCCTTGCGAGAATCAAAGGCATCGCGCTAACCATTGTTTTTCTCGATGCTCGAACAGCAACGCTCATTCGAAGGTTTAGCGAAACAAGGCGCAAGCACCCGCTCAGTACAGACGCAGTAGACCTGAAAGAGGCGCTTGAAAGAGAGTCATCGTTGCTAGACGGCTTAGCGTCTATGGCCTCACTCAAGATCGACACAACCAATTTATCGTTACATCAACTAAGAGAGGAGGTTCGAGCCAGGGTCGCTGAAACGGATCACCGCTGCAGTTTACTCTTCGAATCCTTTGCCTTTAAGAGAGGGGTTCCAGTAGACGCCGATTTTGTCTTCGATGTTCGCTCACTTCCCAACCCGCATTGGGAAGCGGGATTGCGCGCGCTCACCGGGCTTGATCACGCGGTTGTTGAGTTTCTCGAAAAACACGACGACATCATTGACATGAGAGAAGACCTTATGCGCTTCATTAAAAAATGGCTGCCCAGTCTCAAAGCGAGCAATCGAAGTTATATCAGCATCGCTATTGGCTGCACTGGCGGACAGCATCGCAGTGTCTACTTCGTCAATGCCTTAAGTCGCTTCTTCCTAGCTGAGGGAGAGCAAGTCATCACACGCCATCGAGAAATTGAAGGCGTCTAGCTGCCGGACATGGTTACCACCGCTTTAGTCGTTGAAAACCCCCGGGGACTCCACGCCAGGTCCGCCACCGCCATTGTCAATCTGGGCCGCCAATTCAATGCGACGGTCACGTTTGAGAAAAAGGGTCAGATCGCAAACGGCAATAACATCATGGAGCTGTTATTGCTCGAGGCATCCAAAGGAACTGAGCTGATCCTTCGATGCGACGGCGAGGACGCGTTGCCTGCAAGCGTTGCACTCACTGAACTCTTCGCCGAAAGCTTCGGCGAGAAAGATCCTTAATCCGTGGAAGAAGATTCTTTTAACTCTGCTCTAAAAGAAGCCATTCAAGCGGATAACCCTTCTCAAATTCAATCGCTACTCAACGATCTAGAGTGGGTCGACGTCGCCGACACCCTGTCACTCTCGCCTCCCCCAATTCTTCAGAGCTTCAGGAGCCGAGCGATTTGGTTAGGAACAAACTTGCTAACTGCTTTTTTAGCATCCTCAGTCATTAATCTTTACAACCATCACTGATGTCGTGGGATTTTTATCATTCCTTGGCCTGGCCACCTACTTTTACGCGTAAACTTCGCCCATGACCGACTTTGAACCAGAGGCACCTAGCAAATCCCAAGAAAAAAGGGACGCTGCCGAAATTTCCAAACTAGCTGAGCGCTTGTGCGCATTAAAAAGCAGTCAGTTAGCGCTGATTCCCTACCCCAAGATCATTGATGCTATTGCGACCTATCAAAAAATTACAAAGGGCAACGCGCGAAAGCGCCAACTAGGATATATCAGCCGGCAACTCAGAAAACTTGAATTATCTGATGTGAGGGCCATCGCGCTGCGTTTTGATAGCTCGTCTCCCGAGCATAAAACCTTAATCGCCAAGCTCGAGCACTATCGAACGAGACTCATAGAGTCAGATGCTGAGGTGGTTGCAGAAATTTCTGATTATTTTCCCAACGTTGATCGTCAGCACCTTATGCTCCTTGTTAGGAAGGCTCAGAGAGAACTGTCGATGGCACAAGCAAAGTCCGCGTCTAACAAGGGATCCAGGCTGTCCACCCCATCCCAGCGCACGGCTGGATCCACTGCCGCATCAAAAGCGGTGTTCTCTTATCTCAAAACACTCGCCGATCAACACCTCACTGTAAACGCCAAGAAGGAATTTGACGCCTAATTGTTTCGAGCTCGGTCAAATCGAGCTCGAGGGTCAAAAGTCCTGGCTCGTTTCCAAGGAGATCTATGACTTCCCCCCATGGACTGACCACCATAGAGTGTCCGTAGGTCTGCCTTCCACTATCATGATCTCCACTTTGACAGGCCGCGATCACAAAAGCGGCATTTTCTATTGCTCTCGCTCTAACGAGGGCCTCGAAGTGAGCGGCTCCCGTGGGTCGCGTAAATGCTGAAGGGACTGCGATGACATTGGCGCCGAGCTTGGTCAAATCAAGATAATGCTTAGGAAAGCGGAGGTCATAACAAACACTAAGACCGATGGTAGCGAATGGCGTTTTAGCGACCAAGGGCTGATCACCTGGTTCAAAGGTTGCAGATTCGCAGTACACCTTCGTCGTGTCGCTCACTTCCACATCGAAGAGATGCATTTTGTCGTACCTCGCTACGATATTGCCTGCTGGGTCGACGACCAATGAAGCGGCTCTCACACGACCATCTTCAATATAGGTGTTGTCTGGGCGAACCGCCAACGGCATCGTCCCTGCAAACACCCAGGTCCTTTTCGCGCGTGCTAATGCGCAGATCATGGGCAAAATCTCCGACTTATAAGGACTGTTGCCCTGAGCCTCCAAAAAATAAGCGGACTCGGATTGCCCGATGGAAAGCACATCGCTCGCCGCTAGCGCAGCGAAGTTTTCTGGAAGGAAAATGGCATCAACAGAGCTGGGCTCGACCTCGCGAACCAATGCATCAAGCTGATTGAGACTGGTTGTCACATTGTGGCTGCTGGTCATTTGCACGACGGTAACGCGACATTTAGAGGCAGCTTGGACTGCGCCCGCTTCAGTCATCGCCCTGTCCCTCGCTTGAGCCTCCGGTCGTTTCTGCTGGCGCAGGTTCCTGTACCGCTTCATTCGTATCGCGTAGCGAGGCATCAAATACCGACACCAATTCGACGGACGGGTCCTCAAGAGATCCGTTAATTTCGTACTTTAAACTTGTGAGCTCATCTATTTGATCCCTGAACACCTGCTGGGCGATAAGAACACCAGCTCCGACAAGCGGACCCGTCGCGATCGCACTGTATGCGGCATACCAAGGTAAATTTTTATTGAGTGGTAGTGTCACCACTAAGTCGTAATCGATCGCCTCGCTTGGGAGCGAAAGATCGCCTGCGAACGTTAGTTGGCTCCCTGGACCAGACATAACTATCGGTTCGTTGGTCTTTATGAGACCAGGCGTCATCGAGAAACTGCCTTGCATAGCGTTAAAGGCATGGCCATCACCAAGCACATTAGCGAGATCCAGGCTGAGCCTTTGGGCGATCTCCGCAAAGTCGAATATCCCTAACAACTTCAGGGCACCAGAGGAGGCATCCGCTTGAACAACCCGTCCTTTTCCTCCTGTGAACGCGAGCGACCCAGTTAAGTCATTTTCTTCGATATTCAAGGGCGAGCCAGGCCACTCAAATGATCCGTTAAAGGAGAAATCTGCGCCTTCAAGCCCGGCGGCAAAACCCCATGCCTCTAGCGAGGATTTCACATCTGCAATATCAATGGATCCCTCAAATTTGGTAAACGGCAATTCAGAAGAGGGGTCCCAGTACAGCGGGGCGCTTCCAGCAATCACCATTCCTTTCACATTGGCCACTAAATTTTCAATCAACACCGTCGATTCACCAGGACTGACATCAAACATCCATTGACCGTAGTCCTCTTCGTCCAGTATCAGGGAGCGCACGTCCACATGAATCGGGACAAGGTCCTCACTTTGAACGCCCTGCAAAGGATCACCATCGTCCTCAGAAGTGAGAGCCAAATAGTCAATCAAGGCTTCCACCGGAGTGGAGGGATCATCGCTCAATCGAATCTGCCCCTTGAGCTCATCATCGATAACATCAAACACCCAGTAGTCGACATCTGCAGTAACACTGAGACTAGCATCCGAAAATTCAAGACCAAAAAAATCTAAGGTGCCCACATTAATAGTCACATAATCAAGGCGATCGCGAAAAGCCGCAGCATCTTCCGCACTGACAGCCTCGAATGCCTCAATGAATTCGATCCATTCTTCCGCACCGACGTAATCAGTCTCGCCTTCGACCCTCAAGGCATCAAAAGCACCCACTTGTGGTTGAGTGTCACCAAGCCTCACGAGACCGCCGATCACCTGTTCATCCTCGAGTCTAAGCATCCCAGAGAATCCGTTTCTCACCTCAAAGCTCAGTTCGGACCCAGATTCATCGAATAACTGCATAAAACGAAAGTCTTGCTTACTGTTGGCTCTGATTTTTGACAGCGGGGGTGGCATTGAAATCGTTACCCCTTCTAACATCGAGGACACTTCGATACTGGGTTGATTCACTCTGCCGCCGTAGGGAACTTGGATCATTGCCTGAAAATCAGCGCTTCCCTCCACGAAGTTGAGCACCGATAAATTCAGCCACCCCTGCAAGGCGGCCAGGTTAACAATTCCCTCTATATCCACCGTCGTCACAACGCCTGCGCCTGCTGCCTCTGACGAGATGACTGCAGTGGTAGGCTCTCCGAGCATGCGAAATTGAGCGCGTGGGGCAGTCAAACCATTGTCCGAAGAGTAATGAAAATCACTAGTGAGATCGGTGAGCACGAGATCAAAATTGCCCATTTCCAAGGTTGCTCCTTGGATCGTGCCTTTCGTCTGTACCGATATCGATTTGCCGCTCGCATCCAGCGGAACTTCTAGCGCTAGTTTGCCACTCACGCTACCCGCACCATCCCAATCATCGGCAAAGTCATTAACTGCATCTGCGACCGGCTTGGTATTCAAGGCATCGACAAGATCTCTTACGACGCCCTCGAAATTTACATCAACCTGTATCTGATCAGCCGCCTCCACCCAAGAGGGATTGAATGTGCTCACCGCGCCGCCGGCGAGTCGCGCACCAAACAATTGACCACTCAAGTCTTTTGCAGCCACCCCTCGGTTATCGACAAGGACCGGACCCCCCACTTCAATAAGGTTAGGCCAGCGTTCATCGAAGTTTAGCTCCAAGCCTTTCGCCTCGGTCGATACGCTATATATCTTCTCTTTCTTAGGTTGTCTTCGATCCAGCGAGCCATGGACAAGTATTCCAGTTTCACCGGCACCGCCAGAGACAACAGCTTCCTCAAGCCAAGCCCTGACGGCTGCCGGCACAGTTCCGGGAATAAAAGGCAAGCTATCGCGGGCCACAAAGTCATGAGCCCCAATCACGAGTCCCCAGTTTCGTGACGCGAAGTCAGGCGTCATATTAATCAGCAACTTCCCTTTCGCTTCAAGAGAGTGAACATCAGCCTCCAGCAAGCCGCTAGAGATTTGCCACTTCCCTTCCTCGGATCGATAGGCGAGTTGGCCTCGAACTTCGTCAAGCCTCCAGGGCTCTGGGTACAAGACCGGGAAGTGCAGCGCAAAATCACGGGCATTAATCCCGACGGTCCCTCCCCGCAATCCAACATCCAGAAATCCGGTCAATCCCGAAAAAGCTGGTAAAGAGCCGTCAGTACTTATCGATGCGTAATCCACATCAGCCTGGACCCGAAGCGTCTCAGCAGGCGAATCCACCGAGGCCGTTATCATGACATCATCGATGTCGAAGATCGGCCTAAACATCAGAAGCTTTTCTGCTTGTGAAGGAGACATTGCGCCCGCTTCTATCAAACCATCAAGGGTCTCTTGAGTGAGTTTGATGTTGCTAAGTTTGCCGGCTACCAAGGGCAAAGCTCTGCGCCAATTTAGAGCGACGACAATTGGCTCAGGTTTGAAATGACGATCGCCCAGAATCAGTTTTTCCGCTCGCGCTGTGAGATCAAGTTCAGCAACGTTGAGATCAAACCCGCCATCAATCGCTACTTTGGCGGAAAGCACCGCAACCGAATCACTCGAAGGATTGCTTGCTACAGTTTGAGGGCGAGCGGAATCAACGATAATTTCTCCTTTGAACGATCCAAAACCGCTTTCGCTTTTCATCCAAGTAGACGCCCTCAAACCCTCTAGACCAGTAATCAGGGGAAATCGAGCTTCAAAAAGACTAGATGGCAAGCCGTTTAATTCAACATAAGCGGTGAAATCCGAACTCAAAAACCGGCCAGGCTCGTCATCAAAAGAGGCTGAAAATCGAAGATTTTGGAGCTCAAAGGATTGACCAGCGTACCCTTGATCAAGCATGAGGTTTAATGTGCCTTTGGCGACTCGATGTCCCTCCTGTCTGCCTAAGAATAGACCAGAAGGATTCACTGCAGTGACTAGCCAATCCTGCTTCGTTTGCTCAAGCCGAATCGCAAAGTTAGTTAGAGCCAATTCTTCAATACGCGCGAAATCCAGCAAGGACCTCTCAGCAGGCTCGAGCAATCTGCTCGCAAAGGTCCAATGCCCACTTTGCATCTGCTTAAGAATCAACTCAAGTCCGGAAATGGTCAGGGATCGAACAACGAGTCTTTGTTCCATTATCGAGCGAAACAAGTCCACACGAACGGACATCGAACGGACCAGGGCATCCGCCTGCTCAGGACTTTCATCAAATAGAAGAAGCTCTTGGACTTTGACTTCTGGATCTAGTCGACTCATGCGAGCGGTAATCGTTTGAAACTCGAGATGAATACCGACCGCCTCGCTCAGCGTTCGCTGCAACTGATCACGATACCCTGACACTAGATTGGCTGCGAAGCGGAGCCCGGTTATCAGTAGCGCAAAACCAACCAATAAGACGATAATCCAGAGACGGACCCAGCTGAGCAATCGATCGAACGTCACAATCAGGATCTCTCCGAGTCAAGTCCAAGCAGCGAGACCCTAATGCCACTGATCTCAGGCAGTTTGTCGCTCAATCCTCTGCCACGTCCATGGCGATGTCCAATGGGAGGCCTACCCTAGACCTTGAGATCGCTAGCAGTCCGAAGGGCAACATCTCTGAGACTTGGCAATGCAACCGATCCGATGCACACAATTCCTGCATCTTTCTGGCAACTTTTGATTGATCTTGATCGCTTGCCATATCTATGAAATCAACCACAGTTAGTCCCCCAATATTTCGCAGTCTCAGGTGCCTTGATATTGCAACGGTTGCCTCAAGGTTCGTTTGCAGCGCTGTAGCAGAAAGATCCTTCTGCCCGAGATTACCACCCGAATTCACATCGATAGTGGTCATGGCCTCTGTCTTTTCTATAACAATGTAGCCTCCAGACGGTAGGTTAACTCGCTTGTCATGAACAGTTTCGACAGCGAGACTGGATTCGAGTTCGCGGCCAATTGAGCTTTCAACATCACGAAGCTCTCCGCAAAAGTCCACCCCAAACTGATCAATAAAGGCGGCCACGTCCAAACGAACCTTCGGATCATCTACCCTTACTACGCCCACCCGATGATCAAGCAAGTCTCTTAGCGTTCGAAGCGCTACGGGAAGGTCTTCATGAATTTTACGGGGCGTCCTATCCTGAAGATAAGCACTTTCAATCTCGTCCCATTGTTCAACCAACGCATCAAACTCTTGCGCTAGCGTTTCTAGAGACTTTCCCTCGGCTACTGTGCGGGCGATCAAACCAAGCCCCGATGATCCAGACACTTGAGGCAGCAGATCCCGTAACCGTTCACTCTCTCGCTCATCTGAAATTTTCTTTGACACACTAAACTGATCCTTTCTGGGCATGAGAACCAAATAACGTGAAGCGAGCGTAATATTCATAGTCGCTCTTGGCCCTTTCTGGCCTACTCCCTCTCTGGTCACTTGCAGCAAAACGGACTGGCCTTCCCGGAGGAGCTTTTGAATAGGTTGCTGACCCAGCTCACCAGCGTGGTTACTCTCTGAAACAACTTCTGTAACGTGAAGAAACGCCGTTTTATCTATGCCTATGTCAACAAATGCACTCTGCAGTGCAGGAACAACCCTGGACACCTTGCCTACATAGATATTGCCACGCAAATTCTGCACCGCCTGATGTTCAACAAACACCTCAAGCACCTTGCCTGCCTCAACCAGAGCCACTTGCGTGTCGTCTTGGGATTGCGCTATCCAAATTTCTCTATTCAATGCCGTCCTCAAATACTCTTTCTAGCTTTTATAAATTTTTTGGCGCATGCGCTTACCTACGCCATGCCCACAAAGTTGTTCCAGACTCCTCAAAGAGTGCCTCAGTCTCAAATAGTGGCAACCCCATAACATTGCTGTAGCTACCCTCGATTCTCTCAACGAACAGCGAACCCACTCCCTGAATGCCGTAAGCTCCTGCTTTGTCGAATGGTTCTTCCGTCTCGAGGTATCGCTTAATTTCCTGATCAGATATCGCCTTAAACTTCAACTTTGTTCGAGTGACAATTGATCGAGTCATATCAGTAACTAGTGCCGTTCCAGTATAAACCTCATGCCACGAACCTGATAACGCGCGGAGCATTTCTCCTGCCCTTTGCGGATTCAGTGGCTTCCCCATTATCCGGTCTTGATGAACGACCACGGTGTCTGCTGCCAGAACAACGCCTTCCGAGGAAAAACTAATCGTCTCTGCCTTTTCTCTAGCTAATCTACGAACGAACTCATATGGAGTTTCACCATCAACCTCAGTCTCATCAATATCGGCCGGCTGGACGCCGAAGCGAAGACCTAGTTGGCGCAATAGCTCGGCGCGCCTTGGCGATGCGGAAGCCAAAATCAAATCAAGCTCGGCAGTCGCTTTAACCATCTATCTCTCCAGCCTAATCAATTCTTCGCTCTTATCAATGACGACAGCCAACCGTTCTCGCCTCATTCTGGAGGCCAATTGCGAAATTGAGACCCACGAGACCCCGCTTTCGACCAAGCATTATCGGCACAAAGCACCCTTCACTCGCCCCCCTAGGTTCTGATATTTCGCCCAGCAAACCGTTGCAGCCGCAACATTTCTTGTTTTACCTCGCGCTCGCAATTTGCCTTGGAATGTCAACCGGGGGACCATTGGTTCAGGACTCATCTTTTGGACCGAGAGGTTACAAAGCGTCGACGAGCAAAAGATTCAGCGGAATCTACGCCTAATCATTCGTAACAACAGAAACACCCAAGGCCACATCAGCGCGCTCGCAAATGCCTTTAAAAACACCATCGCGTTCGCCAATGATCCTGATGTCAACGACAAAAACAAATACTGAAGAATCAAACCCATCAACATCGCAAATGCAAAAATAATCGCCTGCTGCCAGATCGGTAACACTCGAACTTGGGAATAAGTTGCGGTAAAAAAAAGCACGAGCATCAAGTAAAGCAAGCCATGTTCTCCAAAGTGAGAACCTGTGGCCAAATCGGCCACAAAGCCCAAAGAGAAAGCGGTAATTAAACCTACTCTTTCCGGCGCCGCAAGGACCCAGTAACTCAGTGCTAGCGCCAACCACTCTGGTTGAAAAAAGTATAAGTAAGCGGGCATGCCCCGAAACGCTGGGAGCACCATAAGAATGAGGGAAAAAAAACAGGTCGTGAGAATTACTGTCCACTGCATCACGATGAACCCACCGCTTCTATTATTTCTTCCGCTTCCATAACAGCGTCATCCTGTAATACCGGCTCATCCTGTAATACCGGCTCTAGCGCGGAAAGCAGTAGCACGTGATCGATGGCATGAGGCTTGGACGAAATCGACATGTCAACGGACTGGAAGGATTCCCCAGGAATCATCTCTATATTCGCAACCTCACCGACTGGGTAGCCTCGAGGGAATCGACGACCGAGCCCAGACGTTAGAAGAGAGTCGCCAACCCGGATATCAGCGGAAACACTAATAAAACGTACGCTCAGCTGATGTCGGTCACCAGTCCCCTCGGCAATGACCTGCTGCCCCGTTCGCTCATTCAGCAGGGGTACCGCGTGAGAGGGGTCGGTAACCAGCGTTACCTTCGACAAACCAGGCATGACTTGTGTGACTTGCCCTAATAATCCTGTCGAATCAATCACGGCTTGGCCGACTCTAACCCCATCCCGTTCACCTTTATCGAGAATCAGGCGATGACGGTCTAACCTTTGTTCAAGCGAGATAACTTCAGCAATTAGAGTGTCACTTTCGAGTTGTGAGGTTGAACCAAGCAGTGCGCGCAGCCTCGCATTCTCCGCCGCTAATCCTGCCATTCTTGATCCTAGCGCTCTGAGCTCGAAGTTCTCCGCTTCCAGAGTTGCCACTCGCTGACCCTTATCCGAGAACGTTCGAGCGGCATCGAGGACGACAGCTGACAGTCGCCCAGGCAAGTGAGCCGCCACAATGACTGGTTCAATCCAAGCAGAGGCCGCCTGGCGGACACCGCGAAAATAGTCGCTCGCGCTATCAATCCACAGCACGAGTGCACAGGTCAATATCAACGTGATCGCAAGCGATGGCGATGGAGTTGTGCGAGTGAATAAGGTATTCAACGGGACTGCGCTCTTGTCTGGTTACTTAGACCTATTTGCAACTCAAGCAGGCAATGACGGAAAACACTAAGTCGACAAAAGATCACTGAGCCCCATATTGTCCATCATTTCGAGGGCTTTGCCGCCACCGCGGGCAACACAGGTTAAGGGGTCTTCAGCGATGATTACCGGCAACCCAGTCTCGTTGGCCAATAATTGATCGAGCCCCTGAAGGAGGGAACCACCGCCCGTAAGCACTATGCCCGATTCAGCGATGTCCGCCGCGAGTTCGGGTGGTGTTTGCTCAAGCGCACCTTTCACTGACTGGACGATAATTTGCAGTGGCTCCTGCAAAGCCTCGAGGATTTCATGGCTGTTAAGAGTAAAACTCCTTGGGATCCCCTCAGCCAAATTTCGACCACGAACATCAATCTCCTTTACCACGTCACTAGGAAAGGCTGCGCCGATCTCCTGCTTGATCCGCTCCGCGGTGGTATCGCCAATCAAGCTGCCCTGAGTTCGTCTAACGTAAGCGATAATCGAGTCATCGAACCTATCACCGCCAACTCTAACGGACTGGGAATACACAACCCCATTTAACGAAATAACGGCAATCTCAGTGGTTCCTCCTCCAATGTCGATAACCATCGTTCCCACTGCCTCGTAAACAGGTAAACCTGCCCCAATAGCTGCAGCCATCGGCTCTTCGATGAGTCTTACATCCCTCGCACCTGCACTGATTACTGACTCGCGAATCGCTCTACGTTCGACCTCTGTTGCTTGGCATGGCACGCAGACAAGCACGCGAGGACTAGGTCGAATGAAACTGTTTTTATGCACTTTCTTAATGAAATGCTGCAGCATTTTCTCAGTGACCTGGAAGTCGGCGATGACCCCATCTTTAAGCGGGCGGATCGCAGTGATATTGCCCGGAGTTCTACCCAACATGCGTTTTGCATCTACGCCGACTGCCGCTACCGATTTCTGGTTGTTATGCTGCCTAATTGCCACCACAGAGGGCTCATCAAGGATGATGCCTCCCTCCCGAACATAAATCAGTGTATTGGCCGTTCCGAGATCGATTGATAAATCGTTGGAAAATAAACCTCGAATCCGTTTGAACATAGGGTTTTAACCGAGCAATAATCGTCAATTAAGCGCGCCCGCAATTTCAATGCCCATTATAATGAGCGGTCTACTGGCCCAGCGCAGCACAAACGTGCCACTCTAGCACCAAGGCCAAACCAGTGACAAGCGAAACAAGGGTTAACATACTGTTCTGAATGGATTTTTTGTGAAGGCAACTGAGATATTCCTTTCATGTTCGCTCTGAGGACAGTGGAGTGCGACCTAGTTTCGTTGCAGCTTACAGGGAGAAACATTAGGATACCGGGCTTTTTCCAAAGGAGTCACTTGTGACGGAGCCCATAGACGAGCAGACCCTCTCACGCGTCGCTCAACTCGCTCAGCTTAGCCTCCCCGAAGATCAGAAACCCAGCCTGAAAAGAGCCATGAATGACGTGCTGGACCTCGTGAGCAGCCTCCAAAGCGTTGTTACCGAGAACATCGAGCCGATGGCGCACCCTTTATCCATTAGCCAGCCACTACGACCCGATGCAGTAACCGAAGAAGACCACTCCAAATCGATCGCAATCAACGCCCCGGCATTGGAGGCTGATTATTTTCTGGTACCAAAGGTCATCGAATGAAATTAGAGAACGCCTCTATTCGCGACTTGAGCCATGCTCTGACGAGCGGAGAACTTTCGGCGACAGAGCTAACAATTCATTTCCTCTCCCGTATCGATGCAATGTCTGACCTCAACGCCTTTATCTCGGTCGAACACGACCAGGCTCTGAAATGCGCTGCGGACGCCGATCGACGTATTCTTGCCGGTGATAAGACGCCTCTGCTTGGAATTCCTATTGCGGAGAAGGACATATTTTGCACCACAGGCGGACTAACCACAGCGGGTTCCAAAATGCTCGCCAACTACCGTTCTCCTTTTGACTCAACGGTTTCTGACAAGTTGAAGCAGGCGGGTGCCATTAGGTTAGGGAAGTGCAATCTCGATGAGTTTGCGATGGGATCATCAAACGAGAATAGTTATTTTGGCCCCGCAAAAAATCCTTGGGACCAAACGCGAGTACCCGGTGGATCATCGGGTGGATCGGCTGTAGCCGTAGCTGCAGGATTGTGCACTGCCGCGACAGGAACAGACACTGGAGGATCCATTCGCCAGCCCGCTGCCTTTTGCGGATTAACAGGGATCAAACCCACATATGGTCGAATCTCCCGATGGGGCATGATTGCTTTTGCCTCAAGCCTAGATCAAGCAGGACCAATGACCCGCTCTGCAGCAGATGCAGCAGTGCTGCTCCAGGTCATGTCGGGCAACGACCCCAAAGATTCAACTTCACTGGTCGAAACAGTTCCAAACTACTCAGAGTTAATCGAGCAGCCGCTTAAAGACCTATCTATAGGCGTCGTGCCCGGTCTGCTAGATGGCGTGTCATCAGAGATCGTAGATGCTTATAACGCCTGCCAATCGGAGCTAAAAGCACTTGGGGCAACCTTCCAAGAGGTAGAGCTTCCTCATCATACTCATAGCGTTGGCGCTTATTATGTAATCGCGCCAGCAGAATGCTCAGCCAACTTATCAAGGTATGACGGTGCACGCTTTGGTCACCGCTGCGACAATCCGCGCGACTTACAGGACCTGTATCTGCGTTCAAGAGAAGAGGGTTTTGGTGAAGAAGTGAAACGCCGGATCTTGGTGGGCACGTTTGCGTTGAGCGCAGGCTATTACGACGCGTACTACAATAAAGCACAACGGGTGAGGAGATTGATTCAATCAGACTTCCTTTCTGCATTTGATGACGTTGATGCGATCCTTTTGCCTACTACGCCCTCGACTGCCTTCCCACTAGGGGAGAAGACCAGCGACCCGGTCTCTATGTATTTACAAGACATCTTTACGATCTCCGCCAATCTTGCCGGCCTGCCTGCCATCAGCTTCCCCGCAGGTCACAGTAACGGATTGCCCATAGGGCTTCAGCTGATTGGACCCCACCTGGACGAAGGCACTCTTCTCCAATGTGTGCATCAATATCAAAAAGTATCTGACTGGCACAAACGCACACCGAGCGAACAATCATGACGGTTCCCAACGGATGGCAAGTGGATATCGGTCTCGAGATTCATGCGCAACTCAAAACCAACTCTAAAATTTTCTCCGGAAGTTCCACCAGATTTGGTGCAGCACCCAATAGCCAAGCCAGCTTTGTTGACATGGGACTCCCTGGGGTGCTGCCCGTCGCCAATAAGGCAGTCTTCGAAAAAGCGATCCAATTTGGGCTAGGCGTAGGTGCGGAGATCAATCGCGTCTCTCGATTTGATCGCAAAAACTACTTTTACCCGGACCTTCCGAAAGGTTACCAAATCACTCAGATGGATGAGCCCATCGTGGTGGCTGGTAAAGTCCTCATCGAGCTTAATGGTAAAGAGAAGTTCATTCGCATCACACGAGCTCACCTTGAGGAGGACGCGGGAAAATCTATTCACGATGCAGTCGATCACGCCACCGCAATTGACCTTAATCGGGCAGGAACGCCACTACTAGAAATCGTCTCTGAACCAGATATGAAGTCGGCTGAGGAGGCTGTCGCCTACGCTCGAAAGATTCACCAGCTAGTGACTTACCTCGATGTTTGCGATGGAAACATGGCTGAAGGTTCGATGCGCTTTGACGCCAACGTTTCAGTTCGCCGAGAAAGCGCAGTCGAGCTAGGGACGCGAAGTGAAATCAAAAATCTGAACTCGTTTAGATTTTTGGAGCAAGCGATCGAGTATGAGATTGCTCGACAGATAGAGACCCTGGAATCTGGGGCGTCACTTTCCCAAGACACTCGCCTTTTCGATTCTGAAAAGCGTGAAACCAGGCAAATGAGGAGTAAGGAGACTTCGACTGACTACCGCTATTTCCCAGAGCCAGATCTGCTACCGGTAGTACTGAGCGAGGCATTCATTCAATCCGTAGCCGACACGATGCCAGAATTGCCAGATGACCGGTCGACTCGATATCAAGCATCTCTGGGACTCTCCCCTGCTGATGCCCGCCTACTCTCGAGTGACCTTCATTTGGCACTATTTTTCGATTCGGTCGCATGCGAAGTAGCGGATCCAAAAATAGCAGCTAACTGGATTAAGGGTGATCTTTTAGGAAAGCTCAATGAGGGTGAGCAGAGCATCGCAAATTGCCCTGTTACTCCTGATCAATTAATTGATCTAATCAAACTCCTCGAAGCTGGGACTATTTCAGGCAAGATTGCAAAGGACGTTTTTCTGGCCATGTGGAATGGCATGAATATATCTGTAAGAGAATATGTTGAACGCGAGGGCCTTGAGCAAGTTTCTGATGCGGGAGCGCTCGAGCCGCTTATCAAAAAAATCATCGACGCGAATCCTAAACAAGCAGAGGACTTAAAAGGCGGAAAAACCAAGCTCATGGGCTTCTTCGTAGGCCAGGTTATGAAGGAAACATCCGGTCAAGCGAACCCTCAGCAGGTCAACTCCATCATTAGCTCACTGCTCGGTCTTTGAGCACTTCATAAATATGGGAGGCCCCGCGCTACTCACGTCTAGTTCCGGACAAAAGCTATAGCGCTCGACAGCGCGTTGAACAAACTGTGATCGCTCAAAACCAACATTAAAAGCGATCTAGGAAAGCCCTGATGCGCTGCGCGTTGACACCCAAGTCAGTTTGACCTACCCGCGAGACAGAACGTACGTCAATAATAGACAAATCGGCTTCAGATCGAACTCTGACTACAAGGTCATCTTTGAAGCCAAACCAAAAAGTCGTATCAGTTGCCTCTACCACTCCTAGCGATTCACTCACATTGATAACGCTGAGTCCCATCTCGTCCAAAACCATACGCGAACGCTCTATAGCCTCGGCCGTCGACATCGAAACCACCTTGGTCTCTAAGTATGGATAAAAATCTGCGTGAAGCGCCTCCATATCCTCTGCCGTATGATCAGCATCACCGAACACCAGATCATTCGTCGCGTAAATTCGACGTTTGACCACTTCATGAAACTCAGGTGGATCGATCGGGTTCGTCGTTATGTCATGAATGCGTGGAACCGCAAGCGCTTGTGATAGGTGTGGCGCCATGGCAATGATGGGAATAATTGAGCAAAGCGCTGTCACAGACAAAGCCGCTTTACTGATCGGAATCTTTTTTATGGCGAAAAAAGCAATTAAAACGAACATCGCCAATAAATTCAGGAGGCCGCCAGCCACCGCGAGTGTCACCCCACCTAATGAGGCGGTCAGGTCAATCACGCCATACTTGTAGGCAAGAGGACTAAGCAGCAGTATAGGTACCAAACAGATACCGAAGACTAAATTTATTTTCTGCCCGGAATGCATTAACGGCTCCTTTCAACCAACCCGCCTATTCTACACTCTACCGACTGAAACGTATCGATTCTGCCTAGCACTAAACATGGGTTACGGCAGGTACACAGCTGTATTGCGTGCCTACGGTTTCTTTAATGAAGGTCTATCCATGAGTGTTGAACTACGACGAAAACGCTCGAATCCTTTGCTTTCTGTCTCTTTGGCTGATCGCTTTTAAAGTGAGCTCCGCGCACTCAAGCAAGAACACCAATAGCAGGCCGTCCTCTTTGAAACACTTCAATCGGAGACGCCAAACCATCCAAGGAGAGGAGCGGGTCCTGTTCGACCAAAACCAAATCGGCAATCAGGCCGTTCGATAGCCTGCCGACCCGTTCGGAAACACCGAGCGCTTCAGCAGCGTGCACGGTGGCGGCCATCAATGTCTCAACGGGCGTGAGCTCTGCGATAGCAGAAAATATCGGCAGCGTCTTCGCAAAGTCAGCATGAAAGACATTAGGAATTCCAGCGTCGGTGGACGCAATGAGTTTACAACCCGCTGATTTCATCTTGCGAAAACGGGATTGAATAACCTCGAGACCAGGAGGGTTACTCAAATGACGCTTCCAGTTGAGGTTAACAGTCGGCGAAACCCAAATGCCTTTTCTAGCAATCGTCTGAGCAATAGCAGGATCATAGTGCTTACCCCAGCCATTTGGCCCCACCCATGAACAGTGCTCAATGGTAGTCACACCCGCACTAGCGGCATGGCCGATGCCATCAACACCATGACAATGAGCTGCTATTTCGTACCCTAAATCCCTCGCGCGGTTAACGACATGATTCATGATCCGTTGATCAAATTGCGCATCACCCGGACGGCTATTTGGCGTTATGCTGCCCCCGGTCGCCATTATCTTAATCAGGTCTACGCCCTTCGCATGCTGACGATCCAGCACTGCAATGGCCTCCTCTAACGTGCCCGCTTCACCCCCCCAAAAGTGACAGTGCCCGCCGGGACTGGTCAGCGGTTGGCCGGCACAAAGCAGCCTAGTTCCAAGATGTTGATCCGAGGCGATCTCGTCCCGCACTTTGAGTTCAAGCCAAGCGCCACCACCTAAATCTCGGGCCGTCGTCACCCCAGCCTGCAACATATCGCGAGTTCGTTGCCGCATCGACTCCAACTGCTGGTCCTTGGGTACCCGGCCATGCGCAAATGGATCAGTCACAGAAGGATCCAAACCCAGGTGGACATGGGCATCGATCAACCCGGGGATCGCTACTAATCCCTGGCAGTCCTTAACTTGATCCGAAGCATGCACATCCTCAGACTGGGTAAGCGATAACGTGCCATCATCCAATATCCGGATCGCATCGTGTTGTGTGCTATGTCCCAGTTCCTCCCCCGTCCAAATGCTGAGATTTGTGAGCAACTTTGAAGTTTTCTTTATTACCATTACATCAACCTTTTTCTTGGCTTTGGTTCAGCCTAAAGCTCTTGGTCAGCACCCTAGTATCCCCCGCCTCAGTGCTTTTGATTCAACGCTAGGATTTCCAGCAGTCCGGTCAAGATCAGATCACCCACCATGTGATCAAATATCTTCTCCTGATCAAATAGGTGCACGAACCCCCCAGTACCAATAACCAGCGGTGGATCGTCCGCAAAAACCTGATTGGTAATGCGTTGGACCAACTCACGAATCATCCCCACATTAGACCAATACAGTCCTGACTGAATGCTCTCGATGGTTGTCTTTCCAAAGGCGGTCTGCATAGGTACGATTTCAACCGATGGCAACTGCGCCGTGCGCATCTCAAGGGCCTCCATCGCCAATCTCACACCAGGCAGGATATTCCCTCCGAGGAAAGTCTTATCTTTATCCACTGCACAGACTGTTGTTGCCGTGCCAAAGTCAGCAACGATGAGATTCCTCCCAGGGAAAAGCTTAATGGCGCCAACGGCATCAGCAATTCGGTCAGCACCGACCTCTTTAGGATCCTGGTAAGCAATATTGAGTCCCGTTTTAACGCCTGGCCGTAGCATCAAGGGATCAATAGAGAAGTATTTTTGCGCGCACGCCCGAAGCGAGTAGTTAAGGTCAGGCACTACACTACAGATGACGATTTCTTGGATTAAGCCTGGGTCAATGTCGTTTTCCCGAAGAACCCCTCGAAAGAAAACACCGAGTTCATCGGAGCTGCTACGCAGTTGAGAAGTTCGGCGGAACTGAGAAATCAGACGATCTCCCGCAAAGACGCCACCGAACACCTGAGTGTTGCCCACATCTAGACACAAAATCATAGCCACTCTCCAAGCTCGTTTCCGGCAAAACTACTTTTCGAACGAGAGTGTGCATCGCAAAGCATCGTGCAAATCATTGCGTCTACGCTGGCCATGCTGAAGCACTAATGCGATTTGCCCGTCTGCACTTCCATATTCGGACTTCAGTACCTGTCTCATTCGATCAAGTCTGTTGGCGAAAACCATAAAG
>MDTE01006783.1_pt1 | contig 30295 bp, 46 predicted proteins | sample 811231 | NCBI WGS metagenome assembly MDTE01 (sample SAMN05326651, study PRJNA326480) | marine metagenome | isolation source: seawater | place: Indian Ocean: Red Sea | collected 2010 | reverse complement strand
TACCCCATTAGTGGCTAACAATAATTAACAATCCTTTATATACTTATAGCTTTGGAGGAACCTACCCGTATATGGGTCGTACACTAATCCACATTAGGAGTAAATTATAAAAACTATACACAGAATATATTACGGATGGGTCATTGTGGCTGCCATTATGCTATCTAGTACCGGATCCGGCACAATGATGCAATTTGGATATACTGCCTTTATTAAACCTATGTCGGTTTCTCTAAAATGGAGCAGGGCAATAATTTCCCTTGGAATGTCTTTTCGAATAATTGTTGGTGGACTATTAAGTTTATTAATAGGCCCAATAATAGATCGATACGGTATCGGTAAAATTATGTTCTTGTCTGGATTAATTGCTTCTCTATGCACTTATTTAATTACTAAAGTGTATTCTCCATGGCAATTTCTTATCCTTTTTGGAATTGCTGGAGGATTTGCTTCGGCCGGGGCAGGCGAATTTGCTATCGGGTCTGTTATTCCTAAATGGTTTATTAAAAAACGTGGAAAAGCTTTGGCTTTTGGGACTATGGGAGGGGTGCTAGTTGGAGTTTTTATAACACCTATTATGGCCATTTTAATGGATAACTATGGATGGAAATATGGATGGGTTTTTATATCTGGATTTACCTTAATAACAATAATTCCTGCTTCGTTTTTTATGAAACGAAGGCCTGAAGATATTGGATTACTTCCAGATGGAATACCGATTGATAAAAATGATCTAGAAATACATGTAAGTAATAATGAAATAAGAGAAGGATATAGTGCAATGAAAACAATTGTTTTCTGGCAATTAATTATCGCTTTCAATCTTAATGGACTTGCCATTACCGGAATAGTTGTACATGAATTGAGTTACCTATTAGACAATGGCTTTTCCGCCTATACTGCAGCTTTTATTGTTAGTATACATGCTTTCTCAGGCATATGCGGAAGATTTGTTTGGGGATACTTTGCAGATAAAATTGCCGTGAAATATTGTCTAGCAATTTCATCCTTTGGTGCTGCATTAGCCACATTGATTTTACTGCAGGCATCATCTATACCAATGGCTTTAGTATTTGCTATTATCTATGGATTGAATATTGGCGGTGAACAATTGCTAAATGCAGTTGCCTGGTCGGAATATTTTGACAGAAATGTCCTTGCTACAATAAGAGGATTTAGCTTACCGTTTCAACTATTAAGTAGAGCAATAGGCCCATTTATCGCAGGTCTTCTATTTAGCATTAATGGATCATATTTAATCCCATTCAGTTTATTCATTATTACATTATTTTGTTCGAGCTTTATGTTTCTTAGTATTAAAAATCCTAAGGTTGATTACTCTTTACGAACATAGACCAAATATAAAAACATCATAGCAAATAATGCACATATTGAAGATGTAAAAAACCCTACAAACCATCCTAATTCGTTTCTTCCGAAAACATCTAGTATTACCCCAAATATTAATGGTGAAATTGCTGCTGTCCCAAAAGCAAATACTGTATGTACAGCTAAACTAGATGACAGCTCTTCAGGTTGTGCATTTTCTGTGATCAACGTAGTGTATATTGCTGAATCAGAACCTACAAAAAGCGTCCAAATGAACCCGATAATAATAGCAAATATTATTGGTAATAAAACTGTTAAACCTATGAGTAAAGAAAGAACACTACTTATAGCAAGTATAAATATTGCTATTTTTGCTCTATTTTTACCATCAGAATATGATGCACCTAAAAGAGGCGTAAACGATGCGACAATAGCTATAATTCCAGCTATCGTAGATGCTAATGCAGCACTAGAATTCAATTCCGAGCCAGATTCTATATATAAATATGCCAAAAATACTGGAAACCACATTCTCATTATATATAATTCCCATGCATGCATTGCGTAACTAAATGAAGCAACAAATAGTCTTTTGTTTAGTAAAACCTTAAGATTCAGTAACGCGGAACCAGGGTTTGTTGGAAGAAGATCAATTTTAATTATAAAAATTAATCCTAATAATATACTAATAATAGAAATACAAGAAACCAATAAATAAACTGTTTCCCAAGAAAAAAGAAGTAATAAATAACCAGCTAGTAATAATGAAATACCACTACCTGCATAAAATCCTGTTACATATAATCCAATTGAAGAACCCCTCAATTCAGCAGATATGTTTTGCCCAATAATTTTTTGACCAATAACATATATAGCAGAAAATGATGCTCCACTTATGAACCTCAATAATAAAGCTGAGAATAATCCATTCGCAAAAATACTAAAAGCTAAGTGTGAAAATGATGATACACAAACAGCAAAAAAGAATGTATTTTTCGTTGAATATTTATCTGACATAGGGACCAATAAAATTGCACCTAAAACATATCCCAAAAAATATACACCGCTAATTGCTCCAACCTCGGTATTGATCAATTCCCACTGGTTTTCAATTAAGGGTATAGCGGCAACAAAAGTAGAAAACGGAACTAAGCTCAAGACTAATATAGAGGTTAGTAAAAAAACCATTGGATTTTTTAATGAATTTAGCAATTTAATCCCCTCGCAAATTTAAATTAAACCTAACACAATGCAAAAATATGCACAAGTTTGACAATAACGAGGAACAAAGATAGAATTTTCTTTCTAGCTCATATAGTAATTATAAGGTTTTAAATGCTAAAAATAAGATTGAAACGTGTTGGAGCAAAAAAACAACCTTCATACAGAGTTGTGGTTGCTGATTCTCGATCTCCAAGAGATGGAGCATTCATTGAGCTCGTCGGCACATATGACCCAAAAACTGACCCCCCAAAAATTAACTTAAACCATAGTAAAATAGATGAATGGATTGCTAAAGGAGCTCAACCTTCTGATGCAATGAAAAGTATTCTTAACCAAACTACAAAAGAATAGAGGATTGGTTTATTATGAAAGAACTTGTTGAATACATCGCAAAATCCTTAGCTAGTAACCCTGACGAGGTAATAGTAGAGGAAGAAGAGGACGACGAAGGGAAAGTTATTCTTAAACTCACAGTTGCTGAAGAAGATAAAGGAAAACTGATAGGCCGCGAGGGAAGAGTTGCTCAAGCAATAAGAGTTCTCTTAAGAGTAGCTGCAGTTAAAGCAGGAACCAGAGTTAATTTAGAAATTCTCTAAAGTTTAAATGATGGAATCAGATCTTGTTGCTGTTGGTCAGATTTTTTCCATTTTTGGAGTCAAGGGGCAAATAAAAGTAAGACCCCTGTCTGATATTAAGTCCCGTTTCACCACTGGCAACAAAATAATAATTAATAACCAAGAGGTATTAATACAAAAATCTTCTAAACAAAAGTGGTATTACATTTTACTACTCGATGGTTATAACACTCCAGAAAAAGCAAAAACACTTAAAGAGAAATATATTTACGTAAAGCCTTCACAAACCCCGCCACAGCAAAACGATACTTATTATTATTATGAATTAATTGGTATAAATGTATTCAACGTTAACAAACAATATCTGGGTAGAATATCAAATATTCTTACTACTGGTGCAAATGATGTTTACGTTATAACAACTGATAATAATGAAGAAGTACTCGTACCAGCTATAAAATCAGTAATTGTTGATGTAAATATCAAAAGTCAAAAAATGACTGTAGACCAGCCAAATTGGTTATAAAGGTTCAAACATAGGTACATGAATTTCATTTGTTGCTTGAACAAACGTTACTTTTACATCCATACCAATTGTGACACTTTTAGGGTCACAATTTATAATATTTGAAAATAATTTAACACCCTCATCAAGTTCAACCAACGCTAATACGTACGGAACATCTTCGTTAAATCCAGGAGTCCTGTTTTGATAAGTGACTGTATATGTCCAAACCTTTCCAGTACCTTTAGCCTCAACATATTCTATATCCTTAGACCAACACCCTGAACAAAACCCCCTCGGATACCATTGATATCCACAAGATTCACAATGCTGAATCATTAAATGCCCTTTTCTTGCAGCATCCCAAAATTTTCTAGTTTCACCTGTCACTGTAGGTAATGGTTTTTTCCATTGAATTTGATTTACCATCTAATCACCTCCTAGAATAATCGTACCACCGCTATGTCTATCACCTAATGCACCGCCTGTTCCATGTGCTAATACAAGATTGCAATTTTCCACTTGTCTTGGAGTACCTGCAAAATCTCCTCTAAGCTGCCTAGTGGCCTCAATAAGTAAAAACATACCTCTCATACCTGGATGATTAGAAGAAAGCCCTCCCCCGTCAGGATTCAATGGCAATTCCCCTCCCAGTTCAATTCTTCCACCACTTACAAAATCTCCACCTTCGCCTTTTTTACAAAACCCTAAATCTTCTAAAGTTTCGACAACAGTAATGGTAAATGAATCATAAATCATAGCCATATCTAAATCTTTATGTTTTACTCCTGCCATTTCCATCGCAGGGGCTCCGGTTTGTGCCGCAGCTATGTTAATCAAATCTCTTTTGCCAGCACCCTGATGTGCTATAGCTTCCGCCATACCCAACACCCATGCAGGTTTTGTTTTACAATTTCTTGCAACCTCTGGAGAGGCTACAACGACAGCACCTCCACCATCAGAAATAATACAACAATCATTCAAATGCAATGGATCTGAAATGATTCTTGACGCCAATACATCTTCAACAGTTATCGGATCTCGAAATAGTGCATTGGGATTTAATCCTGCATGTTTTCTCATAGCCACTGCAACTTCTGCCAACTGTTCACTGGTTGTTCCGTACTGATGCATATGTCTTCTAGCAATCATTGCATATAATCCAACTGTTGTTTTTCCATATAGGTCTTCAAAACTTCCTGGTACGGGATCTGAAAGACTTGAACCATATCGAGCAAATCCACCTGTTCCTACTAAAGTACCAGTTACGCGTGGAGTTGATGCATATACTATAACAGCACAATTGATTCTTCCTGCAGCAATGGCAGTAACTGCATGAGACAAATGAAATTCAAAAGATGCACCTCCAACAGTTGTAAAATCTGCATATTTAGGTTGCATATTGAGATAATCTACCAAATTATATCCACTCAAACCGCCAGCGCTAAAAATAGCATCTACATCTTTTTTTTCTAATCCTGCATCTGCTAAAGCACCAATAATACTCTCTGCCATTATTAAAGTTTCGCTTTTGTCAGGAGCATATCTAACCGGGTGTTCATAAGCGCCTACAATTGCAGCCGATTTGCGCAAATCTGTCATATAAATCCTCCACTGCTTTTTCTTTATTGCCTGATAGTATCACTCAGCAAATTGTTATTTACAATAAAAGAACATGAATAATAAAGACGTTTTTTACAAATAGAGGGTACTCATAATATTTTGAGTACCCTCTATTGATGTATTTATTGTTAATCCAGTGTATTAGTAATCCATTGGAGGGGCAGCTGGCATAGCTGGCGCCTTACTAGGAATTTCTGTTACCAATGACTCAGTAGTTAGTATCATTGCAGCAACACTGACTGAATTTTCAACAGCAGCTCTGGTAACTTTTGTTGGGTCCATAATACCAAACTCCATCATTGAACCAAATTTTTCATTCTCAGCATCGTATCCATAATCACCTTTGCCCTTTTTAATAGCATCCAAGATTACAGACCCTTCAGCACCTGAATTAAACGAAATTACTCTTATTGGCTCATCAATTGCTTTTAAGACAATCTGCGCTCCAGTTGCCTCATCTCCTGTTAATTTAAGTTTAGCTACTGACTGAGATGCACGAACTAATCCACATCCTCCACCAGGTACTATACCTTCTTCAACAGCAGATCTAGTTGCTGATAACGCATCTTCTACACGCGCTTTTTTCTCTTTGAGTTCTACTTCAGTAGCCGCTCCAACTTGTATGATTGCAACTCCACCAGAAAGTTTTGCTAATCGTTCTTGTAATTTTTCTCGATCAAATTCTGAGGTTGTTTCTTCAATTTGGGCTTTAATTTGATTGATTCTTCCTTGTATTGCCTCGTCTGAACCATGTCCTTCAACAACAGTTGTTTCCTCTTTAGTGGAAACAACTCTTCTTGCTCTACCAAGATCTTCAACAGTAACTGAATCAAGTTTTCTTCCCACTTCTTCACTGATTACATGTCCGCCTGTTAATATAGCCATGTCTTCAAGCATAGCCTTTCTTCTTTCTCCAAATCCTGGAGCTTTAACAGCAATAACATTAAGAGTTCCTCTTAATTTGTTGACTACCATTGTTGCTAATGCTTCACCTTCTATATCTTCTGCAATAATTACAACGTTCTTGGTTATTTGTAATACTTTTTCCAATGCAGGTAAAACATCTGAAACAGCAGTTATTTTTTTGTCAGTGATTAAAATATAAGGGTCATCATTAACAGCTTCCATTCTTTCAGGATTTGTGACCATATAAGGACTTATATATCCACGGTCAAATTGCATCCCTTCAACATCCTCTACGTCATATTGAAGTCCGCGAGATTCTTCAACAGTGATTACACCATCTTTACCCACTTTTTCCATAACTTCTGCAATTAAGTCACCAACTTCTTGTTCATGTGCAGATAAAGCAGCAACTTGTGCAATTTGTTCTTTTCCTTCTACAGTTTGAGATAATTTTCTCAATTCGGCACGTATACTTTCAACTGCTTTATCCATGCCTCTTTTTAAAGCTAAAGGATTTGCTCCAGCCGCAACATTTTTAAATCCCTCAGTTACTAAGGCTTGTGCTAAAACTGTAGCAGTTGTTGTTCCATCTCCAGCAACATCATTAGTTTTACTTGCTGCTTCTTTTAATAATTGTGCACCCATATTTTCAAAAGGTTCTTCTAACTCAATTTCTTTTGCAATTGTCACACCATCACTACAAACAGTAGGTGGGCCAAATTTTTTATCTAGAATAACATTTCTGCCTCTAGGTCCTAAAGTCACACTAACTGAATCTGCAAGGGCGTCAATTCCTTTTTTTAAAGATCTTCGTGCCTCTTCACCAAACGATAATTGTTTAGCCATATTTAATTCCTCCAAAACAATTTATTTTTTCTATTACCTAATGAATTATCCTACTTTAGCAAGTATATCTGACTCCCTGAGTACTAAATAATCCTCGCCTTCTTCTTTGAGTTCAGTTCCAGCGTACTTTGAATATACAACTATATCTCCAACTTTTACTTCAAGTTCAATAGTTTTACCATCATCTGTTACCCTACCTCTTCCCACTGCAACAATTTCACCTTCCTGTGGTTTCTCTTTTGCAGTATCTGGTAGCACTAACCCTGAACTAGTTACTTCTTCTTTCTCGATAGGTTTTACAACTACTCTATCGCCAAGTGGTTGAAAAGATCGGTTCACATTTTCCTCCTTAAATACAATAACAACTTTGCGTACAAAATCAGCAAACGGACACTCCACTAGCTGATCAGACTGATATATTATTACCTATATAAAGTTGTGTCAAGATTAGAAAAATTAACGCCTCCAATAACAACAAAATAGATTAAAACCAGACTTTTTATGTTATAATGATGATCCCAAATTCCTCAGTCATAATTTACATGCAATTTTATTTTTACAAGGAGTTAATTTGAAAACAAAAGCAGCTGTTCAATTCACCTTAGATGGACCTTTGGAACTTGTAGATTTAGAAATTCCTGATCCTAGAGAAAACCAAGTAATAGTAAAAATGTATTCTAGCGGTGTATGCCATTCCCAACTTCACCAAATGGCAAATCCAAACCTCCCTAGACCACTTGTGCTTGGTCATGAAGGCACTGGATTTGTCACAAAAACAGGAAAAAATGTTTCTCATGTTTCTGAAGGAGACCATGTAATCGTTACATGGGTTAAGCGGGTCGAAACACAAGGGTCTATACCTGCCGAACTTAGTGGTGCTTCATATCATGAAATCCCGGTTAATGGAAATGTTTACACATTAGGAGAAGATGTATTAACAAATAGTGATTATGTTGTACCGATTGATAAGGAATATCCAACAGATATATCCTGTATTGTTGGATGTGCAGTTTTAACAGGTGCGGGGGCAGTAATAAATACCGCACAAGTAAAACCTGGGGAATCAGTTGCAGTATTTGGAGTTGGCGGAGTTGGATTATGCGCCATACAAGCTGCTTCTATTAGCAAAGCAAATCCAGTAATTGCAGTTGACCTAGATGATGAAAAATTAAAATTTGCGCAAGAATTTGGAGCAACACATTTAATCAATGCTTCTCAAAACGATCCAATTGAACAAATTAAAGACATCACAAATGGAGGAGTAGATTACGCATTCGATGCAATTGGTGTGAAAATCACTAATGAGCAAATTCTTGAATCTACAAGATCAGGCGGTTCTGGAGCAAATAATCTTGGAGGAACAGCTGTCTTAATAGGATTGCCACACGGGAATCACACAATGTCCATTCCACCCAGATTGTTTGTTGGTGGGCAAAGACTTTACAAGGGAAGTTTAGGGGCTACATATCCTGATACCGATTTCCCCATGTTCCTAGATTGGTATAAAAATGGGCAGTTCCCTCTCGACAAACTAATCACCAAACGATATAAATTTGATGAAATTAATGAAGCATACCAATCACTTTCTAATGGGGAAATTCTTGGGAGATCTATTGTTGTATATTAGAGAAAGGGAGATATGCCAGAAATTTACCCTTTAGAATGGTCAAATGAACGATTAAAAATACTTGACCAGACTAAACTTCCAAAAGAACAAGCAGTGATTATTGCTAACAACTATATTGATGTACTAGACAGTATTAAATCTATGTCTATTAGAGGTGGATCTATACTTAGCATTGCAGCTGCATATGCTTTAACTTTAGCTGCAAAGAGTGTTTCTACTAATGATGTTCAAAAATTTTTAGAATATCTAGAAAATGTCATTCATGAAATTATAAATTCTCGACCATCTATGGATAGCTTATTAAAAGTTACATATAAAATTTTTGATAAATTAAATTCACTCTCAACTGTGCAAGAAATGAAAGATTTTGTGCAAAAAGAAGCAGAAAAAATACATAAAGAGGATCTATCAATTAACTATCGAATAGTAAATTTAGGTGAAAATCTAATATCTACCGGACAAACAATATTAACCCATGGTAATACTGGTGCACTATCAACTTCAGGATATGGGACAGCTCTAGGTATAATACGAAAAGCCCATGAATCCAAGAAAAATATCAATGTGGTCGTCACAGAAACTAGGCCATTCTTACATGGGGCAAGACTTACTACTTGGGAATTAGCACAACTAGGCATACCAACAAACTTAATTGTCGATTCAGCAGCAGGTTTTATGATGATAAATAAAAAAATAGATTCTGTTATTGTAGGAGCTCAAAGGATAGCTAAAAATGGCGATTTTGCAAATGAAATAGGAACTTATTCTCTAAGCGTAATCGCGAAGCAAAACAATGTTCCATTTTATGTTGCCGCCCCGACATCAATAATTGATATAGAATCAGCAAACGGAGCTTCATTGCCAATCGAAGAACGCAACAGAAATGAAGTTATACATATTAATGATTCAGAGATAGCACCTAAGTCCATCTCTGTGACAAATATAACAACAGATATAACCCCACATGAAAATATTTCTGGATTTATTACCGAGTCTGGTATAATATATCCACCATTCAATAATACTTTTTAGTGAAGTTTATAAATAATAAAAGGAGAATTTTATGAGTTCTAATACAGGGGAACCATTCCAAAGAATCACTATAGATAAAGCAAAAGAAAAAATTGATAGTGAAGAATGTACAGTTGTTGATGTTAGGCAACAAGACGAATGGGATAGTGGCCATGTTAAGAATGCAATACATATACCAGTTGATGAAATTCTTTCTAAAGTTGATCAACTGCCAGATTCTGGGTCATTATTATTCATTTGTGCAGCAGGAGTAAGAAGTGCCTTGGCGTGTGAATTAGCAGCATCTGTTGGTATAGAATCAGAAAGACTGTTTAATATAGAAGAAGGAACTCCCTCTTGGATAGCCAAGGGCTACCCAGCAGAGTAATTAATTAACTAGAAGTGAGGTAATCAATCGTGAATAAAACAAAACGCGTATCTTTGATGAAAAGACGAAAAAGGGCTAATAAACTACAGATAAAAACAAGGTTAGAAAATCCAGTTGTAAAAACTAGAGTTCCAACACGAACCTCTCGTGTTAATAATTTAGAAACAGTCGCTGAAGTTACAAAACCTACTACTGCTAAAAAACCTAGTGTTGCCAAAAAAACTACTACTAAAAAAGCTACTACTAAAAAAGCTACTACTACTACTAAAAAAACTACTGCTAAAAAAACTACTGCTAAAAAAGCCACTACTACTAAAAAAGAACCAACTGATAAGTCTTAGCTTTTTTATGACATGAAAAAGAAAATAATAGTCCAACTAAAATAGTTATTAAATATACTATCATATACATGTGCGGAAGTTTTCCATAGGAGAGATGAATGGCATCTAATTTAACACCAAATGATATAGCAGACCACAAATTATCTGATGTTGGAATTGAAAGAATTAATTGGGCATCAACAGATATGCCTGTGCTTAACTCAATCAAAACAAGGTTTGTTAATGAAAAACCCTTAAAAGGGATAACCATAGCTGCCTGCCTACATGTAACCACAGAAACTGCAAATTTAATGATTACCTTAAAGAGTGGGGGGGCAAACGTATTGCTTTGCGCTAGCAACCCTTTAAGTACACAAGACGATGTTGCTGGTGCTTTAGTCAATGAATATGGGATATCAACATTCGCAATCAAAGGTGAAAATAATGACAAATATTATGAACATATAAAAGCAACCTTGTCGTATAAGCCAAATATAACTATGGATGACGGGGCAGATTTAGTATCAGTAATACATAACAATCCGAAAGAATACAGTAATTCAATCATTGGAGGTACTGAAGAAACAACTACAGGAGTTATACGATTAAAAGCCTTATCAAGTGAAAATAAATTAATATATCAAATAATTGCAGTAAATGAAGCGGCTACAAAACATCTTTTTGATAATCGATATGGAACAGGTCAAAGCACATTAGACGGAATAACTAGAGCAACAAATATACTCTGGTCTGGTAGAAAAGTTGTGGTTGCCGGCTATGGATGGTGTGGAAGAGGTATTGCTTCAAGAGCTAGAGGATTAGGTTCCAATGTTATAGTCACTGAAGTTAATCCCACAAGAGCTTTAGAAGCAATAATGGATGGTTTTTCCGTAATGCCTATGGAGGAAGCTTCAGTTGTTGGAGATGTGTTTATCACAGCCACTGGAGGTATTAAGGCAATTGACACAAATCATATGTTAAATATGAAAGACGGAGCAATTATAGCTAATAGTGGGCATTTTAATGTTGAAATTAATATACCAGGACTACAAGAAATATCCTTATCTTCTAAACTCACAAGACAATATATCGAACAATATACTGTAAATGATAAAAAGATAAATTTACTTGCGGAAGGCCGCTTGGTAAATCTTGCCGCTGCTGAAGGCCATCCTTCTAGTGTAATGGATATGAGTTTTGCTAATCAGGCATTATGTGTAGAACATATCATTAAATTCAATAAATCATTATCAATTTCAGTCCATGACGTACCAAAATAAATAGATGAAGAAATAGGGAGACTAAAATTATCTACTATGGGTGTATCTATAGACAATTTAACTCAAGAACAAATTAAATACTTACATAGCTGGACCACAGGTACGTAGAAAGAGAGAGATATGGTATCTACTTTTAACGATTCCAATAGTTTTTTGTTTACATCTGAATCTGTAACAGAAGGCCATCCTGATAAGGTTTGTGATCAAATATCTGATGCAATTTTAGACTCAGTATTAGCACAAGATCCCAATGCAAGAGTAGCGTGTGAAACATGCGTAACTACAGGATTAGTAATTATTATGGGCGAAATGACTACTAAAACATATGTGGATATTCCTGATATTGTGCGATCAACACTAAAAAATATTGGTTATACTAATGCTGAATTTGGAATAGATTACAACACATGTGGTGTTATGGTTTCAGTAAAAGAACAATCTCCAGAAATTTCTTCTGCTGTTAGTAAATCTCTAGAAGCACGAGAATCAAAAAATGAGAATGAAAATGAAACCATTGGAGCAGGAGATCAGGGAATGATGGTAGGGTATGCATGTAATGAAACCCCCGAACTAATGCCATTACCAATCTCTCTAGCTCACAAATTAACAAAAAGACTTGCTGAAGTTCGGAAAAATTCCACTTTAAATTATTTAAGGCCAGATGGAAAATCGCAGGTTACAGTAGAATACTCGCAGGGAAAACCGAAAAGAATTCACACTATTATCGTTTCTGCTCAACATAGCCCAGAAGTTAAAGCTGACCAACTAGAAAAAGAATTACGATCAAATGTAATCAAGCCCATTATACCCGAATCTTTAATTGATGAATTTAGTGAAATAAAAATCAATCCATCGGGTCTTTTTGTATTAGGAGGGCCTAATGCTGATACTGGACTTACAGGTAGAAAGATTTTAGTAGACACCTATGGTGGTAGTGCCCGCCATGGTGGGGGAGCTTTTTCCGGAAAAGATCCTACAAAAGTTGATAGATGTGGTGCATACGCAGCAAGACATGTGGCAAAAAATTTAGTTGCTGCTGGTATTGCAGAAAGAGCAGAAGTACAAATTTCATATGCAATCGGTGTGGCAAAACCCATATCCGTAAGTGTGGAAACTTTTGGAACATCACATCTTTCTGATCAAAAGATATCTGAAATTGTTAACACATACTTTGATCTTAGGCCCCAGGCAATAATTAATAATATGAATCTCAGAAATCCTATTTATACCCCCACAGCTTCTTATGGACATTTTGGTAGAGAAGACTTAGATTTGCCTTGGGAATCAACTGATATTGCCAAATTAATAAAAGAGCAATTATAGGAGACATTTTGGAAATTAAATTTGGAACAGATGGCTGGCGTGACATTATGGGCCAAGGATTTAATATCCAAACAGTTAGAGAATGTATTCAAGGTCTATCAAATTACTTGATTAATACAAATCAAAACAATAAACCAATTATAGTTGGATACGACACAAGAAAAGATTCTAATTTTTATGCCAAGGAAATAGCGAAGATATTGACCGCCAATTCAATACCTTGCATCTTGTCCAATACATTTTCTCCAACACCATCTCTTAGTTTTAGCGTAATCGATAAAAACGCAGGTGGGGCTTTAATAGTTACATCAAGCCACAATCCTTATAACTGGAATGGAATAAAGTACAAGTCTGAATATGGTGGAAGTGCTTCTTTAGACGTGATTAAGCAAGTAGAAGAAGAAATATCTAAAGTAAACTCTAATATCTTAACTAAATCTAAAAACAATCTATTAACAAATTTTGATCCAAAACCAAATTATATCGACAATATAAAAAATTTCGTTGATTTGGAGTTAATTAATTCAAGTAAAATAAATATTCTTGTAGACTATATGTATGGAGCAGGAATAGGTTTTTTAGACGATTTCTTTAATAATAATCGAGGAAATGTCATTGAATTGCATAAAGATCCTAACCCCTCATTTCCAGATATCAACCAACCAGAGCCTATACCCAAAAATCTCGAGGAAATGCAAACACAACTATTAGAGAATAAATATGATCTCGGAATTGCTTTTGATGGAGATGCTGATCGACTTGGGTTATTTGACGGTCAAGGAAATTACATCAATACCGCTGAAGCTTTTGCTCTTATTATTTTACATTTATTTGAGAATAAAAAATTATTAGGCGGGATTGTTACTTCTATAACAATGGGAAGTATATTTACTAAAATAGCTAAATATTACAATGTCCCAATAATAGAAACCGCTGTTGGATTTCCTCATTTATGTGAGGCTATGCTTTCCCAAAACGCACTAATTGCTGGAGAAGAAAGTGGAGGATATGCTTTTAAATTTCATGTACCTGAAAGAGATGGAATAATAAGCGCGTTACTAATCCTTGAATTATTAGCAACAAGCAAAAAAAGTTTACAACAACTTAAAAATGAAATGTATTCTAAATTTGGTAGAACATTTTTTGACAGATCAGATTTTGGCTATACAGCAAAGCAATATTCCATTATTGTTAAAAAATTACAAGATATAACAATAGAAAGCATTGATAATAAATCAATTATATCTACTTCTGATATGGATGGTATTAAATTTTACTTGAAAGATGATTCTTGGGGTACTATACGAATTTCAGGAACAGAACCGTTAATAAGAATTTATGCCGAATCGCACAGCCAACATGAAGTTACAAATATAATTAATGAGTTAAAAGATTACATATTTTGTTAGGAGATTATTGAGAAATTCAGATTATTTAGATCAGCTTAATATATATAAAAAATACGATTCCACAAAATATATCCAAAGAATAACTAATTCAACTGAATTATTTCAGGATGGAATTAATACAAAAAATGTTAATAATATTGCGATTGACCCCAATATTACATCGATTTACTTTATGGGAATGGGGGGATCAGGAATAGGCGGAGAAGTATTTGTAGATCTAGTCAAAGATCAACTCAAGCTACCTACACAAATAGTTAAAACATGGAATACACCTAAGTCAATCAATGAGCAATCTTTGGTATTTATTTGTTCATACTCAGGAAATACAGAAGAAACAATAAAAATGTTTAATGACTCAATTGAGCAAAAAGCTAGTATAGTAATCATTTCACAAGGAGGAGATTTAACTAATATAGCGAAGCAACGAAAAATTCCTTTAATAGAAATACCTAACACTCTCGAAGCAAGAAGCTCCTTATCCTTTGTACTAGGTTCTCTTATCGCTTTTTTTTCAAAAAATAACTTAATTGATATTAATCACGAAGAAATAAATGACTGTTTGAGTATAAATGAAACCTTGATTGATGGTTTGCAGATTCGAATTCCAACTTCGCAAAATCTAGCAAAGGATATTAGTACTAAAATTCTCAACTGCCTTCCTATTATTATAAGTGGGGATTTTCTTACATCTACAGCGAACCGTTGGAGAACTCAAATAAACGAAAATAGTAAAACAATTGCTGTAATAGATAATATACCGGAAATGTTTCACAATTCTATTGAGGGTTATCAATCAAAAGTTTTTAAACAAACAAATCCCTTTTTTATTTTACTTACATCAAATTTATATCCTGAATCAGTAAAGAAAAAATTTAATCAACTAAAAAGCTTATTGAAAAAACAGGACTTGTTGTATAGAGAGATAAATGGAGTTGGTAATTACAAACTTACGCACCTGTTTTCTTTATTAACACTTGGTGACCATATAAGTTATTATTTAGCAATGGCTAACGAATTAGACCCTCACTATAATCCTATTATTACCGAATCGAAATAGTAATATCTTTGATAAAAATTATACTTATCTCTTGCTATATTGTTGAGCTTTACGAGCGCGTTTAAGCCCATATTTTTTTCGTTCCTTGATTCTCGAATCTCTGGTAAGTAACCCATTTTTTTTGAGAATTGGTTTTAATTCCTCGTCCATAGCTACCAATGCTCTAGCAATTCCATGTCTAATTGCACCAGCCTGGCTAACTATACCACCGCCAGCAACCTTTACCTGAATGCTGCACTTACCCGTATTATTTGTGACGTCTAATGGTCTATTTATCATAGTTTGCCATGTATCCCAACCAAAAGCCTCAGTAAAAGGTTTTCCATTGACAACTACGCTACCAGGTTCTTTATATAATCTAACCTGTGCTATAGATGTTTTTCTTTTACCAACACCATGGTAATACTGTTCATTAGCCATTATGAAGTCTCCTATTTCTAACTGTTTGAAATTTGGGAATTATGTGGATGTTCTTGAGAAGGATAAACTTTTAATCGTTTAAACATTTGTCTACCTATTGCATTCTTCGGTAACATTCCTTTTACTGCATTGTATATAACTTTTTCTGGAACCGTTTCCATTAACTTGGACAAAGGTCTTTCTTTAAGACCCCCAGGATAGCCAGAATGATGATAATAAACTTTGTCCTCAATTTTATTTCCTGTAAGAGCAATATCTTTGGCATTTATAACAACTACAAAGTCTCCTGTCAATAAATTAGGTGTGTATGTTGGCTTATCTTTGCCCTGAAGTATTACGGCAACTTTAGAAGCCAATCTACCCAAAGGTTGATCTGTTGCATCAATTAAATGCCAATTTGGGTCTAAAGATCCACTTTTAGCTGTATAGGTTTTTTTTCTTTTAATAATAGTCATATTCAAACATATCCTTGTATTTAACTTTTAATAGAACTAAACCACATGCCGGTAATGTGGGTATATTTGGTCTAGTAATCTGATTATCAATGTCAATGAGTTTTTCAACTTCTTCTGAATCAAACTTATTCAAACCAACCTGATAAAGTAGACCTGCTGTCCTTCTTACCTGATGAGGTAAGAATGCATTTGCTTCTAAATCAATGTACAGTCTTTCATCATCAATATTTATACTCACGTCCATTATATTTCTAACTGTACTACCATTATATTTCCCACAAAGATTTACAAAATCGTGTGTACCTTTTAACGCAAACAATGCCTTTGTCATTTTATCAACATTTATATGTTTGGATACCCGATATGCATATCTTTCTGATAATGGAGATCTTGTAGGCCTATTTAAAAATGTATATCTATATCTTCTACTAATAGCATCTCTTCTAGGACTAAAGGTTATTGGAGTTTCGTAAGCCTTCTGAACTGCAATATCAGATGGTAGAAAATGATTTATCCCTGATTCTATATCTTTAATATTTAGATTAGTATTTGTTACAAACGATGCTATCTGTCCTTTTGCATGAACACCTGTATCTGTCCTTCCAGCACCTTCTATTCGTTCTGTTGAAAGATTTAGGTTATTCAATGCATTTTCAATTTCACCTTGTATTGTGGGATAATTTGGTTGATATTGAAAACCATAATACTTAGTTCCATCATATTCAATTAGTAAAGCGATTTTCCTATCCATTCTAATCCTTTTACACCAATTCCAATATGGCCATAGGGGCATTATCGCCTTTTCTATTTCCTATTTTAAGTACTCTGGTGTAACCACCATTTCTTTCATTATATCTAGGACTAATATCATCAAATACTTTCGAAACAACCCTACTATCAGGTAAAAAAGACATTGCTTGTCTTCTATCATGTAAAGAACCTTTTTTACCATAGGTAATCAATTTTTCAACTAAAGCTTTTGCTTCTTTAGCTTTTGCTTCAGTAGTCGTAATTCTTTCGTTAATAATTACAGATCGTACTAAAGACCGATATAATGCCTTTCTTTGATCAGCAGGTCTATTAAAATGTCTTCCTTTTATTCTATGTCTCATATAAAACCTCTTTACTCTTCAGCATCTTCGTCATCTGAAGATTCTACATTTTCAGTGTTTTCTTCAGGAAGAAGATTAAGTTCTTTTAATTTATCGAAGAGCTCATCCATAGATTTTTGTCCAAAATTTCTAATTTGCATTAGTTCAGATTTATCTTTTTCTAATATTTCTCCAACTCGATTAAGTTTAGCTCTTTTTAAACAATTTAAAGTTCTGGCTGATAAGCCTAATCCATCGACAAGACTATTATAAATCTCTGGAGGGACTGAAGAATTTGTACTACTGGAAGATTCTTCTTCCCCACCTTCTGCAATACTAGTTCCTATTGCTGTCAATAAATTTGCACTTTTTACTAGAAGATTACCTGATTCGATGAGGGATTCAGATGGCATAATAGTACCATCTGTCCAAATTTCAACAATTAGCTTTTCATAATCTGTAACTTGACCAATTCTCATTGGTTCTACTGCATAACTAACTTTTGATACTGGGGTATAAATAGAATCTACGGGCAAAACTCCTATAGGATACCCTTCATTACTATTTGCTGAAATATATCCTGATCCTTTTTCAACATTAAATTCTATAACTAAATGAGCATCTGGAGAATCTAGTGTTGCAATATACAGTTCCGGATTTACAATTTCAAAGTCGCCTGGAACCATAATATCTCCGGCTGTAATTACTCCTTCTCCAGAAACATCTAGCCTTAATTTTCCTGGGCGATCAGAGAGTGCTTTTATCCTTATTTCTTTGAATTTAAGCAATAATTCAAAAACTTCCTCACGAACATGGGGAACAGAAGTATATTCATGCGAAACACCATCTATTTTAACCCAAGTTATGGCAGCTCCAGGTATTGAACCAAGTAAAACCCTCCTTAGTGGATTACCTAAAGTCATACCGTAACCTCTATCTAAAGGACCTAGAGAAAAACGACCATATCTTTCGTCTTCTTCTTCGACTAGTAATACTGGTATTACTGCCATAGAATCATTTAATTCTTCTTCTGTTGATGGCATCATTGCCATGATTTCCTCCTGTCGTTACAAGAATTTAATTATCTTGAATAAAACTCAACAATTAATCTAGTATCAATAATTAATTCAACATCACTAAGCGTTGGCTCGGATAATACTTCACCAGAAAGCCGACTTGAATCGACATTTAGCCATGTAGGGACTACTGACTCAAACCCAGTGTTATCTGAGGCATTTTTCACAATGTCAGATGATTGAGAACTTTCTTTCCATGTAATTTGATCACCAGTTTTAAGTTGATAAGAAGGGATATTAACCTTCTTAGAATTTACTTGAATGTGGCCATGGCTAACGTACTGACGGGCTTGTGGTCTTGTTTTTGCAAAACCAAGTCTATACACAACGTTATCCAAGCGATTTTCGAGTAGTTGAAGTAACCTATCTCCAGTAACACCTTCAAGATTTGAAGCCTTCAAATAGTAATTACGGAACTGTCTTTCTAAAATCCCATAGAGATATTTAGCCTTCTGTTTTTCTCTCAACTGAAGTCCATAATCTGATAAACGTCTCCCTCTTCCAGTACCTGTCCTCTTGGTATCAGGTTTCCCATTTTTTAAAGGTAATCCAAATCTTCTATTTTTTTTATTTTTTGGGCCAGTATATCTTGCCATTTATACTCTCCTCTTTTTTGGAGGTCTGCATCCATTATGCGGAACTGGGGTAACATCACGAATACTGTTCACAGCTATACCTGAGGATTGTATAGCTCGTATTGCAGCTTCTCGTCCAGCACCAGGGCCTTTAACCATAACATCAATTTCTCTTAAACCATGCTCCATTCCTCTTTTAGCAACCGCTTCCGCTGCTCTCTGGGCAGCAAATGCAGTACTTTTCCTTGCTCCCTTAAATCCAACCATTCCAGCACTTCCAGATGCTATAGCATTACCTTCTAAATCAGTCAGTGTAATGATGGTATTATTAAAGGTTGAGGATATATAAGCATTACCTTTTGGTACAGATTTTCTATCTCTTCTTCTAGGCCTCTGACGAGATTGTGTCATTATTTCTCCTTATATCTATTTCTTTATTACTTTCTTTTTATTTGCAATAGTTCGTTTTCCACCTTTTCGACCTCTTGCATTTGTTTTCGTTCTTTGTCCTCTCACTGGAAGACCAGTTCTGTGACGAACTCCTCGATAAGTCCCAATGTCAATCAATCGCCTTATATTCATATTAACTTCTCGGCGTAAATCTCCTTCAACTGTGTGATCTTGGTCTACAATTTCTCTAATCTGTTGAAGTTGAGATTCTTCAATATCGCCAATCTTGGGATTTCCTTCTAAACGAACTTGCTTTAGTATTTTGGAAGCAGCTGTTGGACCTATGCCATAAATCATCGTAAGTCCCAATTCTATTCTTTTATTATCAGGTATATCTACACCAGCTATACGAGCCATCTTTCCTCCTTACAAAGTTTATTAACCTTGTTTTTGTTTATGCCTAGGTGTTGTTGAACAAATAACTTGTACAACATTATTTCTTTTAATTATTTTGCACTTGTCACATCTTTTTTTTACAGAAGCTCTTATTTTCATTTTATCCTCTATCTAAATCTAAAAGTAACTCTTCCTCTAGTTAAATCATATGGAGAAAGTTCTACTAAAACTTTGTCTCCAGGTAAAACCCTTATGTAATTCATTCTCATTCTTCCTGATATATGGGCTAAAACCTCATGTCCATTTGCTAGTTCAACCTTAAACTGTGCATTTGGTAATGTATCTATTACTGTCCCTTCTACTTCTATTGTTTCTTTTTTTGACATATTCTCCCTTAAATTCCACCCCTAAGTTAGTACTTCTGGACCATTTTCGGTTATAGCAACGGTGTGTTCCCAATGTGCAGCAAGACTATTGTCAGCTGTAACTATTGTCCATTCATCATCAAGAGTGCGAGTTTTCCATGTGCCTAAAGTAAACATAGGTTCTATTGCCAGAACCATCCCCGGAACAAGTTTTGGGCCCCTTCCAGCCACACCAACGTTGGGAACACTTGGTTCCTCGTGTAAAGATCGACCAATACCATGCCCAACAAAATCTTTTATCACCCCATACCCTTTTGAGTCACCTATATTTTGTACTGCTGCAGCAATATCACCAATTCGATTACCTGGGATTGCCTGAGCTATTCCTGCTTCCATTGCAGCTTTAGTGTCTAAAACTAAGTTTTTTGTTTTATTGTCTGATTCTCCCATAATTAAAGTAATAGCAGTATCACCATAAAACCCTTCAACAATTGCACCTTGATCAATACTAACGACATCGCCTTCCTGAAACACCCTGTCACCAGGAATTCCGTGAACGATTTCATCATTTATAGAAATACAAAGAGTTCCCGGGAAACCTCTATACCCCTTAAATGCGGGTATGGCACCCATGCTTCTTATCTGATTTTCTGCAATAAGATCTAATTCTTTTGTCGTCATACCTATTCGTATTTCTTTTTTTATTGTTTCTTTTGTACCTATAGCTACTTCTCCTGCACGACGCATAATATCTATCTCTTTCTGAGATTTTATTATTATTCCTTGCTGTTGTGTTCCTAAAATTATATTCACTCTTTTTTTCCCTTTTCCCGAGATATGGTATTGTACATCAAAGTATCAATTAATCCAAATCATTGATTTATACCTAATTTGATTTGTATCTCAGATTCAACGATATCAACATCCTGTTCACCATCTACACTGATTAAAATTTCTTGATTTTTATAGTAATCCAATAATTGGTTAATTAAAGGGATCTGTGTTTTTAATCTATTTTCAACCACGTCAGGTAAATCATCTTTCCTTTGGGTTAAACTCTGCTCATTACATACTGGACAATTTGAATCCATCCCCATAATATCGGATTTTGACAAAATAGCGTTACATGACTTAATCGTACATATAACTCTATCAGAAAGCCGTCTTACCAATTCATTTTGTGCCACTTCGATATATACAACATTGTTTATATTTCCATTAACAGCTTTATGTAAACTTTCTGCTTGTTCCAGTGTTCTTGGAAACCCATCTAATATAAAACCGTTATTGCAGTCCTCTTCTTCAATTCTTTGAAGAATCATATTTATTGTTATGTCATCTGGCACTAGTGCACCTGTACTCATATATTTATTAGCTTCAATACCTAATGCTGTTTCATTACTTAAATGAAAACGAAACAAATCCCCAGATGAAACCATAGGGATATTCATAACATTTGAAAGTATTTTAGCCTGAGTCCCTTTACCAGCACCTGCTAGGCCTAAAAAAACAATATTATTCATACTAATTCATAAACCCTTCATAATTTCTCATAAGCAATTGGGATTCCAACTGGCGTAATGTATCAAGAGCAACACCAACTACAATTAGTAGACTCGCAGAACTTAATTGAATAGCTTTAATGTCTGTTATTAATGTGGCAAAATACGGCATTACTGCTATAAGTCCAAGAAATATGGCGCCACCCCAAGTTATTCGTATGATTAACCGATTAAGGTAATCCCCTGTAGGTTTACCTGGTCTTATTCCTGGTATAAAACCGCCATTTCTCTGCAATGTAGCTGGTAGGTTTTGTTGTTGGAACATAATCATCGTGTAAAAAAAAGTAAAAGCTACAACTAATATAAACACAAATAGCCAATACCAGGCTGTATCAGGAGAAAAAGTAACAGTAAAGAAATTAGCTATCTTGCCACCAATTGATTCACTGGTGGGGTCTGCAAAAAAGGATGCAAGGGTTGCTGGCAAAATCATTATTGAAAAAGCAAATATCAAGGGAATCATACCTGCCGAATTTACCCTCAAAGGTAAATAGCTTGTACCTTGTTGGCGATACATACGCCCCCCTCGAAAGGAGCTCCGCCCATATTGCACAGGAATTCTTCTTTGTGCTTCGTTAAACAAAACTATCAAAAAGACAATAACCAAACCTAGTATAACCAATGTTAAAAGGCCTCCCAGGTTACTATTCCTTTGTATAAACCCTTGTCCAATCACTGTTGGAAAGTTTGCAACTATACCAGCAAATATAATTATTGAAACACCGTTACCAATTCCATGTTCTGTAATCAATTCACCAAGCCAAACTAAAAAAGCAGTACCAGCAGCAAGTGATAACAAAATCGCAATAGTGTCTAAGCCAAATGTCGAACTAAATGACTCCTCACTAATACCTCCAAGTCGCTTCATTAAAGTTAATTGACCATATCCTTGTGCTATGGCTATTGGTATCATCATATAATGAGTTATTTGGTTAATCTTCTGTCTACCCTGTTCACCTTCCTTTGCAAGGTTTTGTAGGTACGGGATTACAGGATTCATTATTTGCATAATAATTGAAGCAGTAATATAAGGATAAACACCAAGAGAAATGATGCTAAGGGATCTAAGCCCACCACTACTGAAAAGATCAAAAAATCCTAATAGTTGACCAGTAGGGTCCCCTTGTTCAAATAGACGGCTAATCATTCCTTTATCGACATTAACAACCGGAACGTGAGCTAGGGCTCTAAACACAACTAACATACCAAGAGTAAATAATATTTTAAATCTTAAGTCAGGTGTGCGAAATGAATCAATCAGCGCTTGTAACAACGCTGGTCTTCCCGGTCCTTTATTTCTTGACGCTGAGGTAGTCATACTTATAGCAGCTCTATCTTTCCTCCTGCATTTTCAATTGCACTTTGAGCTTGTTCTGAGAATTTATGTGCTTTGACAGTTAAAGCTACATCAATTGATCCTCTTGCAAGAACTTTTATTTTTGTTTTTTCGTTTTTTATGAGCCCTTTTGCCCTAAGCTCTTCCAGTCCAACAGTACTACCGGATTCAAAAGAATTTAAAGATGAGATATTCACAGGATGATATTCAGTTCTAAACTTATTGGTAAAACCTCTAAGCATAGGAAGCCCCTTAATCATAGACAATTGACCTCCAGCGAAACCTCGTTTTATTGATCCGCCACTTCTTGATTTCTGGCCTTTCATCCCTCTAGTAGCATAATTTCCCATTCCACTACCATTTCCTCTCCCAACTCTTCTTCTATTACGTTTTGAACCATCGGCAGGCTTTAATTCATGTAGTTTCATGAGCCACCTTTCTTTCCATCTGTAATGGAAACATCCTCTATGGATACTAAATGTTTAACTTTATGAAGCATCCCATTAATTGTGGGTGAACTTTCATGAATAACATTCTGATTTAATTTTCTAAAACCTAAGGCCTTTACTATCTTTCTTTGGTTTTGAGGCAAACCTATTGTACTTCTGACTAAAGTTATCTTAATTTTGGACATCTTCAGAGCCTCCATCTTGGACTTCTTCAGCACCAGAATTTTTTTCGCTTAATTGTCCTAGAGCTGAAATAGTTGCACGTACTACATTGATTGGATTTTGGCTTCTTAAAGATTTCGCAACAACATCCTTGACCCCACTTTGTTCCAAAACTGCACGCATAGAAGCACCGGCACGAATTCCTGTACCTTGCGGAGCAGGCTTAATAATAACCTGAGCTGCACCATATTTAGCTTCAACTTGATATGGAATTGTAGTTTCTTTCAAATCAAAACTTAAAAGGTTTTTTTGAGCAACAGATGTGGCTTTTTGCACGGCGTCAGGTATAGCCTCGGATTTCCCTAATCCCACACCAACTTTACCTTTGCCATTGCCTATCACTACTAGTGTTCTAAAACTTAAATTACGACCACCTTTGACAACTTTAGCAACTCTTTTAATATCAACAACTTTTTCAGAAAATTCAGGTTGATAATCTTGCTGATTTGTATTATTTCTGTTGAATGTCATTAGAATTCAATTCCTCCCTCTCTAGCACCATCTGCTAAAGATTTAACTCTGCCGTGATATTTGTAACCACCTCTGTCAAAAACCACTTTGCTAATTCCTGCTTTTTTAGCAAGTTCAGCAATGTTTTTACCTACAATATATGCAATTTCAGATTTTTTTTGACCACCAGTATCAAGTTTCAAGCTTGAGGAAGCTACTATAGTATTGCCTAACGAATCATCAATGATTTGTGCGTAAACATTATTTAAACTTCTAAATACTGTAAGTCGGGGTCTTTGGGATGTCCCTATCACCTTCTTACGCACTCTTGCATGTCTAGAAATCATTTGTCCTTTTTTTGTTGTTATTTTAGCCACCGCTAGCTCCACTCTTACCGGCTTTTCTTCTAACTTGTTCACCTTGGTAACGAACACCTTTGCCAGTATAAACATTAGGTTTTCGTAATTTTCTGATATTTGCCGCAGTTTCACCAACAGCCTGTTTATCAATACCTTGTATTTTAATCAAATTATTTCCTTCTAATTCAAAAGTTATTCCTTCTTTGGGTTGAACATCAATAGTATGCGAGTAGCCTAATTGCAAATTTACCCCTTTGCCTGATTGTTGTACTCTGTACCCAACACCAACTAATTCTAGTGTTTTTTCGAAACCAGAGGAAACCCCCTCTACCATATTTGCAACAAGTGACCGTATTAAACCATGGAGAGATTTGTGTTCTTTTGATTCACTTTGACGAGTAACCAAAACTTGATCTTCTTCTTGTTTGAGTATAATCCCATCGTTAACATATTGTGAAAGCTCGCCTTTTGGTCCCTTTACTGTCACCATGCTCTCAGCTATCTCAATTGTTACACCAGACGGTATTTGTATTGGTTTGTTTCCTATCCTTGACATTTTTTCTCCTTAGTTAAATTGTTTACCATACATGGCAAAGCAATTCTCCTCCAATTCCTTTTTTCCAGGCCTGTTGGCTTGTCATAACCCCATCAGGGGTTGAAATGACTGAAATTCCTCTTGAGCCGAAAAACTTAGAAAGTTCTTTGTTATTCATATAAACTCTTAAACCTGGCTTGCTAACTCTTCTCAGTCCTTCAATAGCTGGTTTATCACTATCGTATAACAAACCAATTTGTAATCTTTTCTTATTTCCATCCGCAGTAATTTCATAATTATCGATAAAATTACTTTGTCTTAATATTTCAAGTATCGAAACTTTTAGTTTTGAGTGAGGAGTATCAACTTTCTCACGTCGTACTAGAATACCGTTTCGTATTACTGTTAACATATCAGCTATAGGATCTGTCATACTCACTTAGCACCTACCAACTTGCTTTTCTTATACCTGGAAGTTCACCTCGAAGGGCTAATTCTCTAAATGTTATTCTTGAAAGTCCAAAATGACGAATGTAACCACGTGATCTGCCAGTTACGAAACATCGATTCTTTTTTCTTGTTGAATGGGAATTTTTAGGGAGTTTTGCCATGTTTAAACGTGCTTGTTGTCTTTCATCCCAACTTAAATTACTATCTAATGCTATAGAGCGATTTGTTTCCCACTGATCACTATATTTTTCGATCATTCTATCTCTTTTTTTATCTCTTTCTACACAAGCTTTTCTTGCCATTTTCTACCTCGTTAATTTTGACGATTTTGATTTTGTATAAAAGGAAATCCCATCAACTGTAATAATCTTAATGCCTCTTTATCTGAATTTGCTGAGGTTACAACAGTAACCTGAAAAGATCTTAATTTATCTATTTGGGCATAATCTATTTCAGGAAATATTACTTGCTCATTTATTCCCAAAGAATAGTTTCCTCTTCCATCAAATGATTTTGTCGGTATACCTCTAAAATCCCTAATCCTAGGTAAGGCAACATTTATCAATCTATCCACAAATTCATACATTCGTTTAGATCGTAAAGTTGCCATAACGCCTATACTCATCCCTTCACGAATTTTGAACCCTGCCAATGAATTTCTTGCTTTTGTAATTACAGGTTTTTGTCCAGAAATGGTTGAAATCATTCTAACAACTGATTCGATAGCATTTGAATTTGTTAGTGATTCTCCAACCCCAACGTTAAATACAACTTTTTCTAATTTTGGAACTTGCATCGGTGATTTATACCCAAATTCTTCAATCATTACAGGCATAATATCTTGACGATATTTATTTAATAAAGTTGGTGTTGCTACTTGTTTACTTGTCATGATTACTGATCTACCATTTCACTACATAAATTACAAACTCTTACTTTTTTGCCATCCTCAAGTAAGGTATATTTTATTTTTACCCCTTTATTACATTTGGGGCACATTAATTGAACTTTAGATATATCTAAAGAAGCTTCTTTAGTTATAATCCCTGACTGTCTCATATCAGAGTTAGCCTTCATATGTCTTGAAACCATATTTGTTCCTTCAACAATAATTTTCGAGTGTTTGGGAAAAACTTGTTGAACTTTACCTGTTTTTCCCGCATCCTTACCGGATAATATTTTAACTTGGTCATCTTTTTTGATTTTCATTTATAAAACCTCCGGAGCTAAGGACACAATTCGAGTGAAATTTTTTTCTCTCAATTCCCTCGCTACTGGTCCAAAAATTCTCGTGCCTCTTGGTTGTTGGCTCTCTGTTAATATGACTGCTGCATTTTCATCAAACTTGATATATGAACCATCTTTTCTTCTTATAGGAAATGATGTTCGGACTATAACAGCTTTAATCACATCGCCCTTTTTTACAGCAGCTCTGGGCTCTGCCTCTTTCACTGAAGCAACAACGATATCACCTACATATGCATATCTTCTTCCGGTACCTCCAGGAACATTAATACATTGAATCGATTTTGCTCCGGAATTATCTGCCACTTTTAATTTTGAGTATGTCTGTATCACTTTTTCCCTCTATGCATCTTCTGTTTGACTATCTGTGGCATTTTCCTCTGCCAATGGTGAAAGATCTTGCTGATTCATTTCACTCTTTTTATTAATATTCAAAACTCTCCATCTTTTGGTTTTAGATATTGGTCCAGTTTCAATAATTGATACATTGTCTCCCACAACACATTCATTATTTTCGTCATGTACATTGTATTTAGATACTCGACGAATTCTTTTGCCATATATTCTATGCTTTTGCATTCGTTCAACTTCAACAAGTATGCTTTTATGCATTTTGTCACTTACAACTGTACCTATTCTAATTTTTTTAATCTTATCCATTATTATTCCTGCCCGAGTATTTCTCTTTCACGAATTACCGTGTTTAACCTAGCTATTTTCTTTCTAACTTTACTTATTTGAGAAGTATCGTTTAATTGCCGCGTAGCAGCACCAAATCGAAGCGCCATTAATTCTTTATGACTGTCTTCCATCTCTTTTGCTAAATCTTCTCTATTCATTTTTCTAATATCTTGAACGTCCATTATTTATCCCTACTACATTATTAATTAAGCAGTATATAAATCCTCTTTACCCACAGTTTTTACCTTTATGGGAAGTTTTTGAGAAGCCAGCCACAAAGCATCTCTCGCAACATCCTCTGATACCCCAGCAACCTCAAATAAAACCCTTCCAGGCCTAACTACAGCCACCCACTGATCAACAGCACCTTTTCCTCCCCCTTGTCGGGTTTCTAAAGGTTTACTTGTAATTGGCTTATCTGGAAAGATACGTATCCAAACCTGACCACCTCTTCTAAACCTTCGAGTTATAGTTCTTCTTGCAGCTTCGATCTGTCTTGCAGTTATAAACGCTCTTCCAATGGCTTTCATTCCAAATTCACCAAATGTTATTTGGTTACCTGCCTGTGCATTGCCTTTCCTTCTGCCGCGATGCATTTTTCTATATTTAGTTCTCCGTGGTTGTAACATTACCTTCCTCCAAAGAAGCTTCAGCCTGCTGTTCTTCATTTTCCTCAGATGGAACATTAGATTGAAGAGTAAAACCAATTGGTCCTAAATCTGAGTCATTATTTTCAGTGTCAGTTATTTCGCCTTTAAAAATCCATACCTTAATACCAATTTTCCCAAATGTCGTATTTGCTTCAGCCACATCATAATCAATCTCAGCTCTTAGTGTATGTAATGGCACCCGTCCGACCATCACTTTTTCTTTCCTAGCTATTTCTGCCCCGCCCAGTCTTCCGGAACATAGAATTTTTATCCCTTCAGCACCGGACTGCATAGCTCTGGTAGAAGCCTGTCTCATTGCCCTTCTAAACATAACCCTATGCTCTAGTTGGTCAGCGACATTTCTTGCTAATAATGATGCGTCTAATTCTGGCTGTTTAACCTCATAAACATTAACTTTAGAAATTTTCCCTGTCATTTTTTCTATTTCTTCTCGCAACTGATCAATTCTTGTTCCGCCGCGACCAATAACTATTCCAGGTCTTGCAGTATGAAGAGTAACAACAAGCTCTGCCCCTCTCTCTATACTAATTTTAGCAATCCCTGCATCTTGATAATTTTCACGCAATAAAGATCTAATTTTTATGTCTTCTTCTACATACTGTTTGTAATTTTCAGACTTAGAAGCAAACCATGAAGAATCCCAGGATCTTCCACCTTTTATTATTCCTAATCTAAATCCTATTGGATGTGTTTTTTGACCCAATCTAGGCCTCCTCGTCTACAATTACTGTTAGATGACTAGAAAATTTACTAACACGACCTGCACGGCCTCTAGCCATAGGTTTAAATCTTTTTATAGTAAGTCCCTTGTTAGCAAAAATCGTAGATATAACTAACCTATTAGGATTTAACATATCGTTATTTTCTGCATTTGAAGCAGCTGATTTTACGGCCTTATACACATGTTGTGCAGAAGGGCTTGGGTAATATTTAAGAATGTCTAACGCATCGTTGACATTCTTTCCTTTTACCATATTCGCTAATAATTGTATTCGCTTATGGGACACTCTAATATTTTTAAAAATAGCTTTTGTTGGCATATTACCTCACTCTTGAAGACTGTTCAGATTTAGTAACATGGCCTCTATAAGTTCTAGTAGGAGCAAATTCCCCTAGCTTATGTCCAACCATATTTTCTGTGATAAATATTGGAATATGTCTTCTTCCATTATGCACAGCAATAGTAGCACCTAGCATATCAGGAATAATCATAGAAGAACGTGACCATGTGCGTATAACAGTTCTATTATCATTTTGCATAACAGACAAAATTTTCTTTAATAATTTTGGGTCAACATAAGGGCCCTTTTTTATCGATCTTGACATTTATTATCACCTATTTTTGATATCTTCTTCTTACAATAAATACATCGGTTCTTTTATTTTTTCTAGTTCTGTGACCAAGGGCTACTTTTCCCCAAGGTGTTTTAGGGTTCTTTAACCCTACTGGAGATCTACTCTCACCACCTCCGTGGGGGTGGTCTCTTGGCGTCATTGCGGAACCCCTCACACTGGGCCTTCTACCAAGATGTCTGTTTCTTCCAGCTTTTCCTGATTTAATATTCTTATGCTCCAAATTTCCTAATTGCCCTACAGTTGCCATACATGTGCTAAGGAATTTTCTAACCTCTCCAGATGGCAACCTAACTAGTGTGTATTTTTCCTCTTTAGCCAAAACTTGCGCTGAACCACCAGCGCTTCTTACTATTTGTCCGCCTTGGCCTGGGGTCATTTCTATATTATGTATTATTGTTCCATTAGAAACAGAAGAAAGAGGCTTTGCATTTCCTATTTTATCTTCAGCTTCTGCGCCACTCATAACAACATCTCCCACATTTAGCCCGTTAGGGAGAAGAATGTATCGTTTATCCCCATCAACAAAATTTACTAGAGCTATTCTTACTGAACGATTAGGGTCATATTCAACAGTAACGATTTTGCCTGGAACCCCATAATTATCCCGTTTAAAATCAATTAAACGATATGTTCGTTTAGAACCTCCACCCCTATGTCTAGTAGTGATTTTACCTCTATTATTTCTCCCTGCTCTTTTCTTTAAACCTTTTGTTAATGATTTATGTGGGGTTTTGGACGTAAGGGTACTAAAATCCGGTAAAACGGAACCTCTTCTAGATGGTGTTGTG
>MDTE01033738.1_pt1 | contig 30313 bp, 31 predicted proteins | sample 811231 | NCBI WGS metagenome assembly MDTE01 (sample SAMN05326651, study PRJNA326480) | marine metagenome | isolation source: seawater | place: Indian Ocean: Red Sea | collected 2010 | reverse complement strand
TAGGTGATGATCGACAACAAACAAATCCAGAATTTCTTTTTGATTATGATATAGATAATTGGATAAAAGATACAAGTGATAAAACATTAAAATACTTTAGACTAGATAAGAAACGTTCAATATCATTTGAGTTTACAGACTATGAATCAAAAATCATTCAGGATGAATTAGATCGCAAGAATACACCAAGTGGTAGAAGTCAAGCACTCAAGAGACTTCATGGACAGATTCAGTGGAGACATCCTCACTAAAATATTGGTTTCATAAAATTTTGCAATCGAAAATTTCGTTAAAAGGTTGTTCTAGATATGTAGCTCTTTGCTATCACTACTTACGGGAAAATAAAAAATCAGATCCATTTCCTAGAATACTTGGAAATAGCATTGATGAATTTTATAGTCATATCAAAATGTTACAAAAAAACTATGATGTAATTTCACTAAAAGATGCACTAAGTATTTCAACTGGCAAAGATGAATTTAATAAAAAAAATACAGGTATACTTTTAACATTTGATGATGGACTATCTGATCACTATACTGCAGCAAAAATTTTATCTGAACTAGGTATCTCAGGAACTTTCTTTGTACCCACATGTATATTGGATGAACAATTACCTGCTAATCCAACTATAATTCATTATGGAGTTGCAGTTTTTGGAATAGAGAGATTCCTGAAAGAATTTAGACAAATTCTAGCAAACCAGAGATTAGATGATAAGTTATTTGATTTAAGCTATTCAAAGGATAATGATAATCCATGGGAGACAATATCTAGAATAAAAACTATGTTCAAGTACAAACTTGGCTACAACAGATCCAGATCAATTCTTTTAGAAATATACGAAAATCTATTTTCTTCTGAATACAAAAATATGCTTGAAAAAATGCATCTTGATGAAAATAAAATTCGAAAAATGCTTGAATTGGGTCATAATATAGGTACACATACACATTCTCATGTTTCAATAGCAGGGAATGAATTAGATTCAGTTAATTTTAGAAAAGAAATGATTTCACCAAAATTTTTTCTAGAGCAAAAATTTAATATAAAAATAGATTCATTCAGTTATCCATTTGGGTGTAAAGATGACTACTTGCCTACATCCGAACTGATCAAAAAGACTAATGAATATAAATTTGGTTTTACAATTGAGCCAATTCTAAATACTAAACAAACATCACAATTTGAACTGGGTAGATATTCTGTTCATTCAACTGACACGTCTTTCAAATTAAATAGTATAATTCAGAACATATCAAACAAGAATTAGAATGAAGGTTGTTGTTTTAACTAGTGATGGGATTAGGCACAAATTTTTTGCTAATTCTTTAGATTCAAAGGCTGATAATTCATTAATTATTTCGGAATCAAAACAAACTGGAGTGAAAGATAATGAAGTAAAATCAATCAATGAACATTTTAAATTAAGAGATGAAACTGAAAAATTATTTTTCCCTGATAATTATTCTTTTAATTCTGAAACATTGTCAATAAAGTACAAGGAACTTAATACTAATTATATTCTTGAAAAAATTAAAGAGTTTGAACCAGATATGATGTTTGTTTTTGGTTCATCAATTATAAAAGAGCCTTTATTATCCTTGATTACATCTATTCCCACGTTAAACCTTCATCTTGGCATATCACCATACTATAGAGGTAGTGGAACAAATTTTTGGCCTTTCGTTAATAATGAATTGGAGTACGTAGGTTCAACAATATTACATATTAATTCTGGAATTGACACAGGCGACATTATTTGCCATACCAGACCAACAATTGAAACGGGTGATAATGTACATTCAGTTGGTTGTAAAGTAATTCAAACTAGTATCGAATCTTTATTTCAGATAATGGATATGGTTACTAAGAAAATTGAATTAATTCCTATAAAACAATGGAGTGTTGAAAATGAACGGTATTATAAAACAACTGATTTTAATGAGGAAATATTACAAAAATATAAAAATAATTTAGAAAATGATTTGATAGAAAATTACTTATCATCACCAAAAAAACCACTTCGATTAGTAAGTTTATAATTTTTGAAGATTAATTAGCTCTTAACACAAATGCAACTTTTCTATTTCCAAATGCTCCTAACTCATAATCGACGAACACTTCGTCCAGATTATTGTCATTTTTTAATTTTCTATTCTCATCAGATTCTGTTTTTATAATCACATTATCTATTAATTCAAATCCTGATTCCTCAAAGAACTTGTTCCATTCGAAGAATCTATACTCATGTTCACCATTTTGCCTTCTTGTCAGAATTGTATCTTTTGGTCTATAATATTTAGTAAGAAATTCTTCATCATATGTAATATTTAACATTCGTTCAATTTCAGAGTCTGGTGTTGAATTATTATGTGCCCTATCTACTATGATAAATACTCCATTTTTTTTTAATACACGTTTACATTCTTTGAATGTTTTAATTGGATCTGTTGAATGATGCATAGAATCCCATGAAATTGCAAAGTCAATTGAATTATCTTCCAACTCTAAATTGTCATAATCACCTACTACTGAGATCACTTTGTCTTTTTCATTTTTTAGAATTTCTTGTTTAACTATATTATGGCATAGTTTGACAGCATCTTCAACGAGTTCAATGCAATAAATCTTGTTAACTGAATTTCTTTTTGCCAATGTTGAAGAAATACATCCAACGCCGCCCCCAAGATCTATACCTATACCATGAATTAATTCTGATGATTTTGGAATAATGTTGAATGTATTATTGACATTTTCAGAATTAATATAGACATACTCATCAATTATAGCATCAAAGCCTTTTGTTGATGCCTCTTTTGCAACTAATTGATTTGTAACATATTCTTGACCAGAAATGAGTTTTGGATTTCTCTTCCATATTTGATAATCCATTAATATGTGAATACTAATTTTTAATTATATTATTCTATTGACCAGATTCTTTAGTAACTTTTTTAATAATTGTTTTTAAAACAAACAGTAGATATGAGATCTGGTGATTGTAAATAAAATATTGCAGTAATTGTCTAATGCCAGATACTAGACCTGGAATAGTTTTTGCAGATGGGGTTTGCTCTGCCTGTATCAATTATGAGAAACAAAAGACTACAGATTGGACCCAAAGGAGTGAAGAATTTGAGAAATTATGTAGTAAATACAGAAAAAGTAATGGTAATGATTATGACTGTGCAATTGCTGTTTCTGGAGGAAAGGATTCTCATTTCCAAGTGTATTATATGAAAGAAGTTATGAAAATGAATCCTGTACTACTTTCATGTACTCCTTTGGATTGGACAGAGACAGGAAGAAAGAATCTAGAAAATTTATCAGACACATTTAGTTGTGATACAATCAGTTTTAATCCAAATAGAAATGTTGCAAGAAAGATGTTAAAGAAGGCATTTACCGAAATTGGTTCACCCACATGGTATTATGATGCATTGATCTATGCTTTCCCTTATAGGATGTGTATGCAGTTAGGATTAAAATTTTTAATTTATGGAGAGGATGTAAATTATACATATGGAGGAAAATATAACACAGAAACTTCATCTGCTATGCTACAGCCATTAAATGATGTAGTTAAACCTGTTTGGGACAAGTGGTTAGAGGATGGAGATATTAAAGAAAGTGAACTTAATGCTGCAAAACAACCATCAATTGAAGATTGCAAAAAACACGATTTAGATCCTATTTACCTAAGTTATTTTGTTCCATGGGACACAGATAGAAATTATCAGATAGCAAAAAGATTTGGATTTCGACATTTAGATCATGAATATGTTAGAGAGGGAACTCTAGAGAATTATAATCAGATTGATTCAATTGGATATCTCTTAGGTCAACATCTAAAATATCCAAAATTTGGTCATGCATCTGCAACAGAAATGGCTTCTAGATGGATTAGAGCTGGTTTGAAAACACGTGATGAAATGATACCGTATGTTAAAAGCCTGGATAAAAAATTAGATCAAGGAATAATTGATAAATTTTTAGCATTTACTGGCATGCCGGTCAAAGAATTTTGGACAATCATGGATAAATGGTATAATCCTGAACTCTTTGAGCAAGATAATAATGGTATTTGGCATGAAAAATTTGAAGTTGGTATTGGATCAAGTAGATAATTTTGACAAAACCAATTTGTTTTATTGCAGCACGAGGAGGCTCAAAAGGAGTTGCACGGAAAAATGTTAGATTACTTGCAGGTAAGCCACTCATTGCACATGCAATAGAATCTTCTATAAAATCGAAAATTTTTAGTCATGTAGTAGTTTCTACAGAAGATAAAGAAATTGCAAAAATATCACAAAAATTTGGTGCTACCGTTCCATTTTTACGACCAAAAAAACTGGCTACTGATTCAGCAGGTATGGGTGAGGTATTACTTCATGGTTTGAAAGAATTACGTGCATTAGGATATGATTTTGATACATTTGTGAGTCGTGACTGTACTGTTCCTTTTATCAGAAGTAAGGATATTGCTGCAAGTGTTAGATTGTTAAAACGGAAGAACTGTAATGCTGTATTTGGTGTCTACAGACAACATTTGAATCCATACTTTAACATGATGGAATTAGATTCACATGGATTTTTGAAGATAGTTAAAAACAAAGGAAAGAGACCAATTAGTAGACAAAGAGCTCCAGTTGTATATCAATTAAATGGGCTATTTACATACAATACTGACAAATTTCTTAGATTCAGAAAACCATTGGTCCCAAAGGCTTTACCATATGAAATACCACCAGAAACAGGATTAATGATTGATACTGAATTTGAATTTAAATTAGCTGAGATTATAATTCACAACAATATTCTTAGGTTAGATTAATTTTTTTATCACCAGGCAGTCCATCCACCATCTAACACCAAGTTCCCACCAGTCATATATGACGATGCATTAGATGATAAGAACAATAATGCAGCATTGAATTCATCACTCTTTGCCATTCTTCCTAGAATTGTTTTTTCAGAATATTTTTTAATAAATAATTTGTCCATGTATGATTTATCCAATACTCCTCCCAGTGATAATGTATTTACTCTGACATTTTTGCCATGCCAGTATGCTGCTAGATAGCGTGTTAAATTAACTACTGCACCTTTAGTTGCAGCATAAGAGATAGGTGAATTTAATTTATTTTTTCCATATATTCTTTGGTCAGCACCTACCAAACCATAAATCGAAGCAATATTTACAATAACTCCATTCTTTTGTTTTGCCATAAGACTTCCAATTTCTTGAGAACATAGAAAAACTCCACTTAGATTAACATCAATTACTTGGTTCCATAATTCTAATGGAAATTTTTCTAAAGAGACTGATGAATATTTTGACTGATTAGGATTGTAAAAGGCATTATTTATCAGGACATCAATTTTTTTAAATTTTTTAATAATTGCATTCTTCATTTTAATTACATCTTTTTTATTTGAAATATCAGCAGTATATGCAACGGCTTTGGTCTCATATTTTTTGATTAATTCTTGTTCTAATTTTTTATTTTTCTTTATTTCTTTATCTACTAGAACTACATTTGCGCCTGAAGCACTAAGAATATGGGCATATTGACTACCTAATCTACCAGAACTTCCAGTTAATACTATTGTTTTATTTTCAAGTTGAAATAAATCATATATTATATTTTTTTTATTCAAATTTTCACGACCTTTTTTGTTTCTGATGATTCAATAATACCTAATGCAGTTTTAAGAACCTCTTTAGACTCAGTAATATTATTCATAGGTTCTTTATTCTGATTTATGCAATTTAAATAATAATCCAGTTCTTTCATAAACATCTGATTTCTGTCATAATTAGATATTTTTAGTATTTCCATCCATTTATTCTCATTAATATCAAATAATTTTACCAAATTATTATCAGAATCCCAGTAAATTGTTCCTTTTTTTCCTATAATTTTACAACTTCGAAATTCTTTTCTTTGAAAGAAATCTAAATGGAGTTCTGCAATAATATTTCTTTTGAATTTTAATAATGCGGTTGATAAATCGTCTACATTTAATTCTAAATCACTATATTTACCAGAAAAAGATACAACGCTATCTACTTGACCAAGAAACCAATGTAAGTAATCAATTTCATGAATACATGTTAAAACTACACCACCGCCTAATTCTTTTTGTGCCGCATAACTATTTCTATAATCTTCATTTGGATGCCAGTCTGGTAAATATGAACCACATTCAACCTTCACAGATATTATCTTATCTATGATATTTTTATCTAACAATTCTTTAATTTTTTTTATACATTCATGAAATCTAAAATTACAACCTATCATTACCTTGATTTTTTTTCTTTCTATGATTTCTGATAATACATCTATATCTTTCATAGAATGAGATATTGGTTTTTCTATGAATAGATTAGTTCCAGATTCGGCTAATTTTATTGCAGTAGATACATGTTCACTTGTAACATTAGTTATGAAACCAAGGTCTGGAGATTCTTTTATTCCATCCTCTAATGATTTAACAATCTTACAACTTTTTTCAATTTCTGTACTGATAATTTTTTTTTAGAATAAATAATTACTTGCATATCTGGATACTTTAACAAGTTGTTAACATATCTATGTCCTATTGAGCCAAAGCCTATAACTAATACTTTCAATTAAAATAAACCAATAAATCTGTGATATTAGTATTTATAAAAATTCATAGTTCTTGAGTAAATTAAAGAGATTTTATCTAAGTATTTTGTAGATTGTATTTTCAATTACTCATGATTAGAAAAAAGAAGAAATTTTTAATAAGAATGACAATTTCTGTTCAAAATGCTTAATCAAATAAAAATTGGTGATAGAAAAATTGGGAAAAACTCCCCTCCATTTGTAATTCCAGAAATTGGGATTAACCATGAAGGAAGTTTTGTCAAAGCAAAAACCATGATACATGATGCTTACAAGGCCGGAGCTGAATGTGTGAAATTTCAATGCCATATCATTGAAGATGAAATGATTAAGAACAGTGTTATTCCTGCAAACGCAAAAGAATCTATCTGGAACATAATGAAAAGATGCTCATTAACAGAAGAAGAGGAGATTAAATTAAAAAATTATACTGAAAAATTAGGGATGATTTACTTGTCAACACCATTCTCTAGAGAAGCAGCAGACAGATTAGAAAGAATGGATATTTGCGCTTACAAGATTGGTTCTGGAGAGTGTAATAATTTTCCATTAATAAAACACATTGCATCATTTGGAAAACCTGTCATTTTGAGTACCGGAATGAATAATATTCCAAGTATTCGTAAAAGTGTTTCAATTTTAAAAAGAGCTAAAATTAATTTTGCATTACTACACACCACGTCAATGTATCCCACACCATACGACAAAGTTCGACTAGGCGCATTAAACGATCTAAAATTGAACTTTCCAAATACTATAATCGGTTTAAGTGATCACTCTATTGGAAATTACACATGTTTTGCTGCAGTACCATATGGTGCGTTAATACTGGAAAAACACTTTACATCAGATAAAAAATGGAAAGGACCTGATATTCAAGTTTCTATAGACCCAAGAGAATTACAACAATTAATTGAAGGTTCTAAAGCCATTAAACAAGCACTTGATGGAAAAAAAACTATACTTGAGGGAGAACAACCTACAATAAAATTTGCTTATTCATCTGTAGTAACAACCAAAAATATAAAGAAGAATGAATTATTCACAGAAGAAAATATCTGGGTAAAACGACCTGGAACTGGTAAAATTCCTGCAGAAAAGTATGATAAAATTCTAAAAAAACGTGCTAAAAAGAATATACCAAAGAATAAACAACTATCTTACAGTGATATATCCTGAAACGTAAAATACTAATTGTTACAGAGAGGAGGGCAGACTATTCTAAATTAAGACCAATTATTAAGGAAATTAAAAAATCTTCGAAACTTGATTATTATCTAGTTGTAACGGGAAGCCATCTACTAAAAAAATATGGCATGACAATCAATGAAATTAAAAAAGATGGGTTTAAGATTCATGCACAATTTAAAATGCATACATCCAGTGTTGATACAGCAGATGAAATGACAAGATCATTTGGTAATGCTATAATTAGTTTAACTGGGATTATAAAGAAGTTAAAACCAGATATTGTATTTGCAGGATTTGATATTGGTGCAAATTTTGCATCTGCAATTATAGGTGCCCACATGAATATTCCTGTTATTCACCTAGAAGGTGGTGAAGTGACAGGAACAATAGATGAATCTATCAGACATGCAACTACAAAATTTGCTCATGTACATTTTGTTACTAATGCAATAGCTAAACAAAGATTAGTAAAAATGGGCGAAAATCCCAAAAGTATTTTTGTAGTAGGAAATCCTTCATTAGATGCTATTAAAAACATAAAGAAAATTCCCGTAAGAAAGTTAGAAAAAGAATTTAATGTTGATTTTAGTTTACCAGTTATACTTTTGATTCAACATACCGTTACCTCTGAAATTAAAGTGATTGACAAATTTTTTATGGAAACAATCAATGCAATTAAAGAATTAGACACCCAGTGTTTAATTATTTCTGGTAATTCCGATGCAGGTTCTAGAAAAATTTCTAATATAATAAAAAAATCTAAGATTCAGAATTATTCTAGTTTACCATTTGAGAAGTACATTAACCTACTTAGAAATTGCTCAGTATTGGTTGGTAATTCTAGTAGTGGAATCATGGAAGCACCATTTTTAGGCAAGCCATCGGTAAACATAGGTACAAGGCAAGATGGAAGACCAAAATCATCTAGTGTGATAAGCGTCAATTATGATAAAAATAAGATAAAAAATGCTATCAAAAAAGCGTTAATGAATAAAAAACCAAAAAGAAAAATACAATCAAGCTTGTATGGAAATGGAAATTCTTCTAAAAAAATAACTAAATTATTAGAAACCATCAATCTAAACAAGATTTCGATTCAAAAAAAGTTGCGATATTAGATGACTAAGATAATAGTGTTAGGTGGTTCTGGTTTTATTGGTAAAACACTAGTAGATCGATTAGAAAAGACCAATCCTATAAATACAAAAATAATGCTTCATTCTACAAAAATAAGAACTAGCCTAAAAAAAGTTCAAGGAAGTATTTTAGATAAAACATTAAAAAGACAAATTCAAAGTGGTGATGTTATAGTAAATTTAGTTGGCCAGTATGACGGAGACATCTCAAGCTTCATTGATTTGAACATAAATGGTTCATTCAATTTGTTAGAATCATGCAAAGGGAAAAAAAATATCAAAATCATTTTAATTTCATCTATAGATGTTTACGGTGAATGTGGAGAACACTCATCAAAGGAGACAGAAAAATTATCACCACAATATAGTTATGGATTAATAAAATTATTTAATGAAAAAATTTATGAAAAATTTGCAAAAACAAATGATATTAGCATAATAGTATTAAGATTAGGTAACTTGTATGGCTCTAACAAGAAAAACGGTCTAATAATGAATCTTTTAAAATCAATCAAGACAAAAAAAACAGTCACTATAAATCAAAATGGTAGACAAAAACGTGATTATTTATTTATCGATGATGCAGTGGATGGAATTATGCAAGCCATAAATTTCAAACCAAGAAAATACAATGTGTTTAACATTTCATCTGGGAATTGTTATAGTTCTATTCAAATAATTAAATTAATCCAGGAAATTTCAAATAAAAAGATAAATTTTAAACTAAATAGCAGGATTGAAGATGAAAGATCTATCTGTGCAGATATTACCAAGGCAAAAAGAATCTTAAGATTTTCACCAAAAGTTTCTATTAAACAAGGGCTTATAACAACAATTAATAATTTAGATAATTAACAAGTTCTATAATTTTTTAATTAGTTTGCATGTTATGTTCTTTAATAAAATCTAGTATATCTTCAACTATTCGTTTAGATGAATTTCCATATGAAAAATTTTCATCAATAAACTCTCTGATCTTTTCAGAATTATTTTCTGTAAATGATTTTACCGCATCTATGGAACTAGCTATTTCTTTACCACTATTACATTCCAACACTACGTTTTTTCTCAATAGTAAATCCTCTTCTACATGAAAATAATTCCACAAAATAATCGGTTTTTTCATAATTAGTGCGATTATTGCGGCAGTACTAGTCACTGGAGTAATGACAATATCTGTTTTGTTTAGTAGTTCTATTATGTCATCCTCTTGCGAGATCTGAATATTTTTGGATTTTTCAGTAAATTTTTTGAACTCTGTATAATTTTCAGCTGTAGGATGAATTTTGATCATTAATGATAGTTCTTTTTTCATTCTCTGTAAACCAGAAATTGTTTCATTTATCATTTGATCACGTCTTGATTTAGTAAAATCACTTTTGCCCTGACCGCTACCAAGATTAACTGTTATGAATAAAACTCTTGGTATACTATTATTACTAAACTCACTTTGATTTCTTTTTTCAAATGCATTATCGAACACAGGATTTCCCACAACATGAATATTTTCTCTTTTTAAACCAGATAATTCAAGATAATCTATTCCAGATTTACTTTCTGTGAAAATCAGATCACAATTATATATTTGATTAAAATTTCTTGGTGGAGTTAGATATAGTAATTTAAATAATTGAAATAATATCTTGCTAACTTGTAAATGCGATTTTCCTATTGAACGAAGTGTTTTAATCAAAAAATAGCATTTCTTTAAAAAATTTTTTCCACGTATTGAATCATCATTTTCTGAACCTAAATTTGTTTTCTCAAAAAATTGTCTTGAGTTTTCTAGAAATATTTTCTTTCTAGATGTTTGATCTCTAAAATAATCACCAATTACAACTTCATCTTTATTTTCTGCTAAGACGTAGTGTGCATCAGCAAATCCAAAATTAGGAATATTTAATGCTCGTTCTGCCTCCATAAAGGCATAGTCCATTATACTGTTTCCAATAAGATGATAACTCAAATCAGGTTTAATTTTTTCTAATACTTCTCGTGCATTATTGAAATCTGATAAATAGGATATCTCATAATCTGGGTTTGTGTTTTTTAGTCGTTCTCCATAATCATCTGTAATTATCCAAAAAATTTTTACATCCAATGTCTTTTTGATAATAGGGACAATATTTTTGAACAAAATAGTTGTTCTATTTTTAATGTGTGGAAATACATCGTTAACAACCAGGATCTTTAACACAGTACTACCTACCTATTGGAATCAAAAAATAGAATCTAATAAAACTATAGGGAAAATGCTCATGCCTAATTCAAAATTATCATGATTTACTAATAATTCAAAAGGAAAGAATCTTTATGTTCTTATTGTAGCTAAATATCTAAATTTCAATTTGTCTGGTATACGTGTTACTTACACTGGATTAATCTCATTTGTTGGAGGAATTTTATCAATTATTTTTGGTGTAATTTTTACATTAATCATAACCAGAACTTTGACTCCGGAAGAATATGGAACTTGGGGTCTCATTAATGCTCTAATTTTTTATGTCTGCATGATAAATCCTATAATTTCATATTGGTCAACAAGAGACACAGCAAGAAATATTGAATCAGGTAAAACAGCAGTGCTTTCAAGCATGTTGTTATCCATATGTTCAGTCTCTGTTTACATCATAATTTCATATTTGATGGGTTTTTACACAAGCGAAGATCAGAACACATTACTTTTTGCTGCTATTTTGATACCTCCAATGGCGCTAAATGGAATTTTGACTGCGATCAATTTAGGCTGGAAACCTCATGCAATTAGTTATGGCACCATATCTTTTGGAATTTCACAAATACCTTTAGCGTTATTTTTTATCTATTTCTTAGACCTCGGCATATCTGGAATTGTTCTTTCACTGCTTATTGCTAACTTGGTAAGTATTGCGGTTCTGTCATATTATGCAAAAGAGAAAATTAAAAACTATTTTGAAAAGTCTGTACTAAAAAAATGGCTTAGACTATCATGGCTTCCACTTTATCCTGGATTAGCAATTCTAGTAGCTGGATTTGATATATCTATTTTTACTATTGTTACTGGCTCTGTAGTTGGTATAGCTTTTTGGTCGGCAGCAGTTGTGCTTCCGAGTATGATTTCACATACGGCATTAATATCAAGAGCTGTTTATCCCAAACTACTTGAAGAAAAAACAAGAGAATTTGTTAATGAGAATCTAACACACTTGTTCTATTTTGGAATTCTTTTAACATCTTTAGTAATTACATTTGCAAGACCTGGATTGTACGCATTAAATCCAATTTATGAAATAGGTGTACCAATAGTCATCATAATGTCAGTTGAGATATTTCTTACTGTACTAACAAATGTATTTCTATTATCTCTAGCAGGAATTGAGAAAGTAGACAAAAATGAAAATTCTACCTTTAAAGATTATCTCAAAAGCAAGTTATTTGTTCCACAAACAATTAGACTAATTCAGACAACAATCTATATTTTGATTTTAACAGTAGGATTGTTAGTTCTTGTAGGTTATGAAAGTTCCAACCAAGAATTATTGATCTTTTGGGCTAGTGTTGCACTAGTTACACAAATTCCACTTGTATGTATACTCTACTTTTTATTAAAGAAGAACATAAGAATAAAACTTCAGATAACTAGCATTACTAAATTTCTTTTAACTGCAATTGGAGTGTTTACTTTTGTGTACATTTTGATAGATCAGTTTCTAGCCTATTCTACTGATATCTTTTCATTTATACCAGTAGTGTTAATGTATGCAGGATTGGGTGTTAGTATGTATATACTGATAACTTATCTAATTGATAATAATACACGAAATTTGGTTCAATCAATAATAAAAGAGATTAAAACAAGAGTGTGATGGAAAAATGAAAATATTAATTGTTCATGAAATTGATTGGATTAAAAAAGTTCCATTTGAACCACATCATCTGGCAGAGATTCTTTCTACTAAGAATAACGATATTTACGTAGTAGATTGTGGTGAACCAGATATTTCAAATATTCAAAATGGGTTCAGAACCAAGATTATCAATAATTATCATAGATTATATGATAACGCTTCAGTCACTTTGATAAGACCAAGTTCAATTTTGATAAAAGGGTTTAACAGAATTTCTCACTTCTTGCGGTGTAAAAAAATCATAAAAGAAATAATTCTAGAGAAAAAAATTGATTTGATTTTTTTATACGGTGTGGCTACTAATGGAACTCAATGTATTGAACTTGCTAAAGAACTCAAAATACCTATTATTTTTAGATCATTAGATGTTGCCCACAAATTAGTTAAAATCCCTTTTTTACAAAATCACACCAAAAATCTTGAAAAAACTATATTTTCTAATGCTGATTTTGTACTAACTACAACTCCTCAACTTTCTAACTATGCACAAAAAATGGGCTCCAAACCCAATCTTACAAAATATTTTCCTTTAGGAATTAATTCTACATATTTCAAACCTATGGAAAAAAATCCTCAACTACTTCAAAAATTAAAAATTCAACATGATGACCAAGTTATTCTGTTTATGGGCACACTCTATCCATTTGCTGGGCTCGATCATATATTGAGGAATTTTCATAAACTACAAAGCAAAATAAAGCAGATTAAGTTTTTAGTTATTGGTGGAGGACCAGATTTTAGTCGTATCAAATTATTATCTAATCAACTAAATCTGAATGATAGTATTATTTTAACAGGTTTTATAGAACAAAAAGAAATTCCACAATATATTGCACTTTCAGATTTATGTTTGAATCCTTTTGCAATTAATGAATTAACAAACAGTATAGTTCCAACAAAAATATTAGAATATCTTTCATGTGGAAAGCCTGTTTTATCTACTCCATTAAAAGGAACAGTAGAATTATTACCAAATGATACATTTGGTATAGTTTACTCAGAGTCTAAGGATTTTATTTCATCAATTGAAAAATTACTTCAGAATAAAACAAAATTAACTGAATTAGGGGAAAATGGTTTTTCCTATATTAAGGAGCATCATTACTGGGATAATCTTTCTGATCAGCTTATGGGTATATTTCATGATGTAATCAAAATTCAGAAAAATTTAAAATAGTTTTATAATTTTTAAATTTTTTAATGGATAGATTACTATGAATTTATATAAACACATAATTAGCATTTGTAAAAAGCAGATAGTATTAAGATGAGCCGATTTAGCACAGTTAAAGAAATATTTGAAATATTGATTCATAGACGGAAATTCCACATGTTTCCAATAATACTAGTACTAATTGCACTTATTGGAGTTACAGCACTATCACAAAGTGGATTAATCGCATTCATTTATCCAATTTAAGATGCAACTTTCTTCACCTAGATTCAAAGCATTAGCAGTTTCTGCTGGACTATCTTTTTGGTTCTTTGTCATTATCAGTGCATCAGGATTTTTTTCTATTGAGGTAATGGTATCATTCATTCTAGGAATTGTAGCTGTCTCCCAAATATTTGCAATTAAGTTATCTAAAGTGCTTGATATGATTGCAGTAATTAACACGAAGGTATTTCTGGGGATTTTATTTATTTTCTTGGTTTCAATTTATGGTATAGTTTTTCGATTATTGAGAATTGATCTATTACGGCTAAAAAAACAGAAAGAAACCTATTGGTTAAATCCTAACGATTTTAAATCAAATAAAATTTCAAAACAGTATTAAAATTGTACAATTTAGGTATATCTTGTTATTATCATGATTCGGCAGCTGCCATTCTGAAAGATGGACGTGTAATTGCAGCTGTTGAAGAGGAGAGATTCTCAAGGAATAAATTCGATGATGGGTTTCCCAGTATGGCTATAGATTGGTGTCTAAAAGAAGTTGGAATTTCACCAGAACAGATAGATTCTGTGGCATTTTATGATAAACCTGTTTTAAAATTTGAAAGGCTTCTTGACAACTATATTGCAGTTGCTCCACGTGGATTATACAGCTTTTTGGACATCATACCAAAATGGCTACACAAGAGATTATGGATAAAAGATGATATCAAAAAGCACCTTAAAGGCTTCAACGGTGAAATAATTTTTCCTGAACACCATTTGTCGCATGCAGCTCATGCATTCTATACATCTCAGTTTGAGGAATGTGCTGTTTTGACAATTGATGGAGTTGGCGAGTGGACCACAACTTCATTTGGTACTATAAAGGATAATTCAATTAACCTCACACATGATATTAGATGGCCACATTCGTTGGGTCTTTTCTATTCAGCATTTACATATTTTCTTGGTTTTAAAGTAAATGAAGGAGAATACAAACTAATGGGACTATCATCATATGGTAAACCCAAATACTATGATCTCATAATGAAAGAACTAATTGATGTAAAAGATGATGGCAGTATTCATCTTAATATGAAATATTTTGCATTTACATATGATAAAGTAATGACCAATGAAAAATTTTCAGAACTATTCGGAATACCAGCAAGAAAAAGAAATGAGAAAACAGAACAAATTCATTTTGATATTGGTGCTAGTGCTCAGAAAGTTTTAGAAGATGTTATGCTAAAAATGGTGAATTATATTCACAAAACAACTAAAATGAAAAATCTATGCCTTGGTGGTGGTGTAGCACTAAATGGTGTAGCAAATTATCGTATGCTTAAAGATGGGCCATTTGAGAAAATTCACATTCCACCATCTCCTGGAGATGCAGGAAGTGCAGTTGGGTGCGCCCAGTATTTGTATTATATTCATAATAAGAAAGCAAGAATCATTGAGAAAGATCCTGCAAAGGTTATTCGTGAAAATGTTTATGTCGGTCCACAGTTTACTGATGAAGAAATTAAGTATTTTCTTGATTCTAATGGAATCAAATATGAAGAATTTAATAGAGAATTGTTACTAGAGAAAACTGCAACTTTAATCTCTGAAGGAAAAATTGTAGGTTGGTATCAGGGCAAAATGGAATGGGGTCCGCGAGCGCTAGGAAATAGAAGCATATTGGCAGATCCTCGCGATGGAGAAATGAAAGACATATTGAATGAAAAAATTAAGCATAGGGAATCATTTAGACCGTTTGCACCTAGTGTACTTGAAGAATATGCCGCAGATTATTTTGAGATGGATATACCAAGTCCCTATATGCTAATGGTGTCTAAGATAACACAACCAGAAAAAATTCCTGCAGTTACTCACGTTGATGGAACAGGAAGATTACAAACTGTTTCAAAGGAGTCAAATCCATTGTATTATGATCTTATTAATGAATTCTATAAACAAACAGGTGTTCCTGTGATTATTAACACTTCAATGAATGTTATGGGTGAACCTATTGTAAATACCCCAGAACAGGCATATAATATGATCAAAAAAACAGACATGGACTGTATTGTTATGGGCAGTTTTTTGGTTTCTAAAATTAGTAATGGGTTATAATGTCAGTTCAAGTATCATACAAGAAACAATCGATTTTGGGCCTAGTAATTTTAGTAATAATATTATCTGCAGTTGAAGGTTTGTTAAGAATTGATGATTATTACAATAATCCATGTATTTTCATAACTAGTAATATTTATCCAGAAATAGATTACGGAAAACAAAAACAAATGTGTAATGATTACCGTGATATAGCATATCTAGCAGGAATTGATCGACACATAGAGCCTAACCAAAATAATGGAACAATTCACATTAATAATTTTGGAATGAGAGGTCCTGATATCATACAAGACAAACCAATTGATACATTTAGGATTTTTGTAATAGGTGGTTCAACTGTTTATGGTTCTGGTAGTACATCTGATTCCACAACAATACCTGGATTCTTACAGCAATTTTTTGATAATTCTGAAATGAGCAAAAAAATTCAAGTTATTAATGCTGGAATAGAGGGTAGCACATCTGTTGAGGAGGTACATCGGATAAAGAATGACCTAATTCATTTTAATCCTGATATAGTTGTTCTCTATCATGGTACAAATGATGCACATCTTGACTGGAACAGATATACAAATCATGAAACATTTGAGACTACGCTTGAAAAGAAAATATTATTTTTCTTTCAAACTAATTTACCAGAATATAAAACTCCAATTAATTCAATTTACTTAATTAATAGAATTATGGGAAATACCCCAATTAATCTTGATAATACAATAAGTGAAACATATTACAAATCTGAACATATGACTGAAAGATCTTTACTATGGCATGACAGACTAGAAGAGTCATGTAAATTCGGAAATGAAAATGGGTTTAAAACAGTAGTTCTTTTGCAACCGGTATTAGGTACTGGTGAAAAACCATTAACACAGTATGAAAAAGATTTCTTTTCAGGTATGGGTGGGCACGAAAATACGATGATTTATGATACATTTGCAAATGGGTTAACAGGCTTGGATCAGCATTGTAATGTTGTACAAGATCTTAGAAATATTTTTGATGAAACATCAGAATTTATTTATTTTGATAATGCACACATGTCAGATTTTGGGAATGAAATTGTCTCAGAAAGAATATTTGAAATCCTAAAGCCTATTGTTTTAGAAGAAATGTAATCATGCAGATTTAGAATGATTAATCCAACCAAGTAAAATTTGACGCATTGATTTGTGATGCATTTCTAAATCAAAATATGTTTTAACCCTTTCAGTACCCTTTTTACCCATTTTATAACTTGAATTAGGATTTTCAAGAAAGAATTCAATCTTTTCAATTAATTCACTTTGATTATTTTCAGAGATCAAGAATCCTGTTTCACCATCAGTTATTGTTTCTTCAGGACCACCTGGCTTCCAGGATATCACAGGAGTACCAGATGACATGGATTCAATTACAATTAATCCAAATGGTGCTTCCTTCACAAGATGCACAGTTGCCAGTGATTCTGAATAGAGTGTAGATAGATCTGCATCACTAATTCTTCCAAAAAATTTTACATTTTTTTCTAGATCAAGATTTTTAGTTAGTAATTCAAGTTCTTCACCCAATTGACCAGAATTTCCTACAATCCATATTTCAAAATCTTGTCGTTTTTTCAGTAACGTACTTGCTGCTTTAAGTAGAAGATCTGCTCTACGTATTCTTGAATCAGCCAAAGTTAGTATTGCATTTTTTTTAACACAGTTATCGATTGGCGAAAAAACATTAGTATTTGTGCCCAAATAGATTACTTCCGAGTCAACTCCATAGTGTTTTTTAATATTTCTAGCAGTAAATTTACTATGACATATTATCTGATCAAAAAAACTCCATTTGTGTTTGTCATAAAATCTGACAAATAATCGAATTATTCTCCATGGAATTCTAATTTTTGGTGTAAGATTGTTTATGTATGTATTAGTATAAAGTAAATTGATATCCTGAGGATAACAGATAATTGGAATGTTATCATATTTCTCAACCCACATTGTTGATGGATAGTGGTTAAAGAAAACAATATCAGGCTTTTCTTCATCAACCAATTTATGGAGCATCTCAGATGTTTTCCCTAGGTTTATCCAAAATTTTACCGATTGTGTGAGGTTATTTTCATTCCCAAGATCAATTATACGTATTTTGTTTTCTGGTTTGTATAATGTTCTATCTGTGTAAAGTGATGCAACAATTACATCATCACCACATGAAGCAAGATATTCACAGAGTTCCCAAGCATATCTGCCTGCTCCACCTATTGATTTCAAATATGGAACTACAACTATGATTTTCATTCTTGAATTAAAATTAAATTTATATCATTTTAGTGTGGTGAATCTTTTCTATTTACTAGCAGTAAAAAAAATCCAATTAGAGTGATCATCACCTGGACCAACTGGACGAATCCAGTATTGAAATTGTTTGAAGCCTATATTCTCAAGATCTTTCTTTATTTGGTCTGGATCCTCAATACGTGTGTCTTTGCTTCCATTACTTCCAATTGCATTATAGTAATTTTCATGGTATCCTACAGAATTCTTTTTACCTTTACCAAATCCCATTTGAATAGAGATTCTACCACCTTCTTTTAGTGATTCATACATTTTTGTTAGAATGGAAAAACGGATATCATAAACACATATGTGCTGCATGGCTATCGAAGAAAAAATAAAATCATAATAATTTTCACGTTCAGTACCTAGATCATTGCCATCTGTGACATATAGATTTGGTAAAGGGATTTTATGGAAATTCAGGTTGATTTTTGCATTATTAATATTGTTTTGACTAATATCACAGCCATCAATTTGTTTAAACCATTTGTTATATTTGATCATATTTCTTCCAGGCCCACATCCAAAATCAAGAGCTATTTTTTCTTGGAAACTTGAATCTACATATTTCATTAAATATTTATCATAATCTTCCCATTTGTTTTGCTCTTCATACGAGCCCACAACAAAATCATCTTTATTTTTTGAATCATATGTTGAATTCTTGGCAGCATTTTGATAGGCAACTTTTTGCATATACAGATATTTCTTATCATTTTTTAGAAATATCCACTTTGTTATTTGTGGAATAATTTTAAAAAATGTAGATAGTTGAATTAAGTGCATTAGATACATATCATTATTAGTGAATATAAAATTTAAGAATAATACATACGAGGGTTTGTAATTTGCTTCATATCTAATTTTATTCTATTGTATATTTTTTCCATCGTTCAGTATCCAAACTCATATCCATTGTTAATGAGGGACCATCATAATCATTAATCGTCATTGGCAAAATATTATCTGTAGTAATTTTTGCTAATTCATACATGGATAATTTTTTACTACCAACAATATGCACAATCCCATTCAAATCTTCAGTTATAATTTCATTAATCCCGGAGGCAACATTTTCTGCAAATAGATATGTACCATATCTGTCTGTAAACGCTTTAGGATATGGCCATGTTTTTTTTGCAACAAAATTTGTTCTAACAATTAAATGATTTGAAATATTCGCCACCTCATTTTCTCCCAAAAGCTTAGTCAGAGCATAAAAATTTTCTGGGTATGGAATATCACTTTCTTTATACATACCTGAATGACCATCAAAAACACAAGCAGTACTCACATAAACAAATTTAATATTATTTTTTGATTCTGATACTGCATCAACTAAATTTTTTGTACCTTGCACATTTGTTTCCCATGACTGTTTTTTATTCTCCTCACAAAATCTAATACTGGTTAAAGCAGCAGTGTGAAGAATGAGATCAATTTCATTATTTTGGAAAAAATTAAACACATCTTCTTTTTTTGTAATATCTAATTCAGATTTTGTTGGTGAGTAACAATCAGGAATGATTTTTTTTATTTCTGAACCAAGGCTACCAGTTCCCCCAGTAAGTAAAATTTTCATTCCTTGCTCAAATATCTGACTTTTTATTAATAAGGATCACAGATGAAATTTCCGCCTTTCTAGTTTACTTCGTAGTATATTAGCAACTCTTAGGGCAGTTTTACCATCACCTAATGATGGATCCCAAGTCCATTCTGGCTTATTTGACGTCATTTGTTTGACGGAATTAAATATATTCTCAACATTTAATCCTGCAAGAATATTTGAACCTGCTTCTATTGTCTCTGGTCTTTCAGTAGTTTCGCGAATTGTAACACATGGTTTTTTGAAATATAGTGTCTCTTCTGGTATAGTTCCTGAATCAGTAATACAACACATTGCATTTTTTTCAAGTTTGGTAAAATCAAAAAAACCTATCGGTTTTATAATTTCTATTCCATTTGGAATGGAATTCTTTTTAATTTTACTAGCTGTTCTTGGATGCATTGGATAAATTATGCGTTTCTTAAATTTTTTATGAATTTTTTCTAGGGATGAAAAAATAGTTTGTAATTGTTGTTTATTGTCAACATTTTCACTTCTATGTGCAGTAACTAAGAAAAAATCATTTGGTTTTAATTTCATATGTGATAGAATGTTACTTTTTTCAATTTGTGGGGTAAAATAGTTTATTACTTCAATTATTGGATTTCCTACGACGTATATTTTACTTGGATGAATATTTTCTCTGATCAAATTTTCTCTAGAATAATTAGTGTAAGGTAGTAAAACTGTAGACAGATGATCAATTAGAACTCTATTTTTTTCTTCTGGCATTCTTGAATCATATGCACGCATTCCTGCCTCAAGGTGTACAATATTTATTCCATGATGTGCTGCAGGAATTGCTGATAAACCACTGTTTGTATCACCTAGTATAAGCAGTACATCAGGTTTTTCTTTTAGAAGAATTTTTTCACTGGTTTTAATTACGTCTGAGATTTCATTTCCATAATTGTCAGTTTTTATTTTTAGATTATAATCTGGTTTACGTAGATTTAACTCCTTAATGAAAATTGAACTTAGTTCTTTTGTAAAATTTTGATTTGTATTAACCATAACATGATCAAAGTTCTTATCAAGTAGTGGAAAAATTCTAGAGAGGCGAATAATTTCTGGTCTAGTTCCAAATATTGACATTACCTTCATACTTGCAATTAATTCTGAAGCTAATTAAAATGTTCAATTCTAAAGATTATCTTTAAAGATGATTTCTAACCAAGACTTATAAAATATGAAACAAAAATATTTTTGATTTGAATTATTCCTCTATTATCAATGGTAAAAATATTCTAATTACTGGTGGGACAGGAAGTTTTGGTTATCAGATTGTAAAAGAATTAAGAGGATACAAGCCAAAAAAAATAATTATTTTCAGCAGAGATGAAAATAAACAACATACCATGAAGCAAGAACTTCATGATGAGAAGATTTCTAAAATTATCACATATGTGATTGGTGATGTTAGAGATTACACACGCTTATACACGGTCTGTGCAGATATTGATGTAGTTTTTCATGCCGCAGCATTGAAACAAGTTCCTTCAGCAGAATTATATCCACTTGAAGCAGTGAATACCAATATTATTGGTTCCCATAATTTAGTGAGGGCAGCAATTGCAAGAAGAGTAAAACATGTTGTTGCAATAAGTACCGATAAAGCTGTAAAACCAGTTAATACAATGGGTATGACAAAAGCTATACAGGAGAAAATTTTCCGTTCTAGTCAATATGAAAAAAATAAAACCATATTTTGCTCTGTGAGATATGGAAATGTTCTTGGAAGTAGAGGTAGTGTAATTCCATTATGGGATACAAAGATTAGTAAAAAACAACCACTTCCTGTAACTCACCCCGATATGACTAGATTCATTTTAACATTGCATGATGCAATTCAACTTGTTTTTTATGCATTAAAGAATGCAAGAGGTGGTGAAATATTTGTTAGAAAAGCTCCAACCGCAAGAATAGTGGATCTTGCAAAGGCTTACGCTGAAATTATAACAAAGAAAAAAAACTATCCAATCGAATATGTTGGAATTAGACCTGGTGAAAAGGTTCATGAAATTTTAATTTCTGAAGAAGAAATGAGATTTGCTAAATCTCAAAAAGATCATTACATAATTGGCATGGAGAACTATGAATATGATCAAGCATCTACAAAAAAGAGTTTGAAATTCAGGGAATATGATTCTGGATCAAAAAAACTCATGACTATATCACAATTGAAAAAACTCATGAAAGAACAAAGCTGGGTAAAATAATTATTAATTTTATTTTCTCAAATTAAAGTAATTAATTTTATTTAGAATATTTTCTAGTGTAACTTCATGATATCCACTAACTTCAAAAACATTGGCACCAGATTTATGAGCAGCCTCTAAACCTTTTGGGGAATCTTCTACAATCATACATTCCTTCAATTCTAGCCCTAACCTCTCTATTGCAATTTTATATCCTTCCGGAGAAGGTTTTGGAGATGAAACATCTTCATTTGAAATAACAAAATCCATGTATTGTAACTGACCTGTTTTTTCTAACATCAACATTGCACTTTTTCTAATACTGTTTGTAACACAAACTTTTTTAAGATTTTTAGTTTGATGATGAAGTCTAGTCTTATTTGGATCAGGACTAGCTAATTTTTCTATAACTTCAAATGTTTTCTCTTGTTTTTTTTCCCAAATTGTATCAAACATTTGCTTCTCTATTCTACCTTCATTTTTTAATATCTCTAGTTTCTTAATGGTTGGAATTCCATTAAATGTGCTAATATGCTCGTCTCTATTAATTATAAAACCACACACTTCTTTTAATGCAGCATTAAGAGATTCATAATGCCATTCTGTAGCATCAACCAAAACTCCATCAAGATCGTATAATATTGCTTTTATCATGTTACCAATACTCTGGGATATCTGTACATATTGCATCAACTTCGACAGAATTGATCAGATTCTTAATTTTATCAATATCAGATTTTCTACCATGAAGTTCAGGTGAAACTAGAGCTAATTTTATTCCATTATTCTTTAATGAAATTAGATAATCAGCATCGTACCAAATTTCATTAAATGCATCAATCCATGCCCATTCACAATTTGGATAAATATCCTTTTCATACTCACTTAATCGAAATGCACAATTCAAGTCATAGTTGATCGCTTTTTTAAGTGATGGAATGGGCCAATCAAAAGTGAAGTAGTTAGAAATCTTTGCCTTTGACAGTATTTTTTTTAATTCAGATTCAATTTCTACACTTTTAATGTTAATAGCTAAAAAATTATTTTCTTGAATATGTGATAGGAAACTCTCTAAATGTTCACTTTGATCATTAGGAATATCATGTGATAAAACTAGTTTACCTCCATAATCACGTATGTCAATTTCAAGACCATATTTTGGATTAATTTCCTGCCTAGTGTTCGCCCTGTGTTTAATTATTATCAAGTAATCTCTGTGAAAATTAATAGAATAAAATTATATTTATTAAATTATTTGTGATAAAAGTTCTTTAATATACATAGAATACGGTCTTTATTCATGAAAATTCTCATTCCAATGGCTGGTCGGGGAAAAAGATTTGAGGATGCAGGATATAGTTTTCCAAAACCTCTTATTGATATAAATGGAAAAACCATGATACAAATTATTATTGAAAATCTTAATTTCAACGCAGAACATATACTAATTTGTCAGAAAGAGCATTATGAAAAATATGCGCTAAAAGAACTTCTGGAATTAATTACTCCAGATTGTAAAATTATTCAAGTATCTGAAATAACAGAAGGTGCAGCATGTACTGCATTACTTTCAAAAGAATTTATCAATAATGATGAGGAATTAATTATTGCTAACAGTGATCAATGGATAAATTGGAATAATCAACATTTTCTATCATTTTTACGTGAAAATGATGCCGATGGGGGAATAGTGACTTTTTATTCAACTCATCCAAAATGGAGTTTTGTAAAACTTGATGACGAAGGAAAAGTAACAATAGTTGCTGAGAAGAAACCAATTAGTAATATTGCAACAGTTGGAATTTATTATTTTAAGAAAGGAAGATATTTTGTTGAAGCAGCAGAACAAATGATTGGTAAGAATATTAGAACCAATAATGAATTCTATATTGCACCTGTATACAACGAGATGATTGAATCAAATAAAAAAATTCTTAACTATCCAATAGCAGAAATGAGAGGATTGGGAACACCTGAAGATTTATCAAAGTTTCTAGAGAACATAGATAAAAAAGAAGTAGCTGTAGAATCTTAGTAAATCATTTTGAGTATCTAGTTTTCATTCTACGTAACATGTTGACAAAACCATCAACGTGCTTTGGCATATTAATTCGATCTGGATTGAATTGTAGACCAGAAATAAACTGTGGGTATGCATAATCAGAAATTATAAACACAGTATCTTCAAACTCATCTTTTTCTTCTAGACAAAACCGTTTAACCTCATCACCGAGGCATTGTTCACAAGTATAGAAATTAGTAATTTCAATATCTGAGAATAATTTCTTATTAACAAGACTGGATTTTACAACAAAGAATTGAGGCATGAAATCGGTTGTATCATCCTTCTGAATACGAGTAAATTCTTGATTAGTGTCCCAAAAAATTTGACCCACTGCACGTGAGACTCCCAGTGATTTATTTTCATTAATCATTTTTTTAATTATTTTTTTAATTCCACTTAGGTTTGATATTGATACATCACCTGTTATTCCTATCCACCAATCAACATCAAAATTTTGGGCAGCTAAAAATCCTGCACTATAATTTCTGGTTACAGCCCTAGAAGGTATAGTTGTTGCACCAGATTTTAGATTTCTCTCTTTCAGGTATTCGTCCTTAGTACCTGCAAGATCAGGTAATTTCTGATAAAAATTTACTGTTGTTTCATCTATAATTTTTTTAGAATCATTTGGATTAGATTGAATTACAACAGAAATACAATCGTTTGTTTTCAAAACCTGTAAAGTTTGTTGCACAGTGTCAATTTCATCATACATTGTAATAACAAATCCAATTTTCATATTAATCATATTCTCTTAGTGTAATTAAATTTTTGAAAATATTGCTGTTTCAAAAGTATGATTTTATAGAATTACTTAACTTATTCTAAATAATTAATTGTAATTTTAGAAATTTCATCTGCAATTATTTCATTACCTAAATCATTTACATGTATATGATCAAAGAAGAGTGCTTCTTTTGTATCATCAAAAACCATTCGTAAATCATATGCGCCATCACACGTATTTTCAAGCTCACCTAACGAAGAAGCTATTTTATTCAAAATATCTAATGTGTCTATCATATAAGTTCCATAGTGTTCTAACAATTTTTGTTCATCATGTGATAACTGTTTAGTATTAGAATCCAACATTGGTTGGACCAAGATTATAGATTTAATTCCTAATTTACTATTTTTTTCACAAATCTGATTCATTCTCTCTGTCCATAACTCTTGTACCTGATTTTTTGAACTATTACTTACTTGAAAATAGTTTTCAAATTGACTAAAGCTTTTCAATAAGACGTATGGAGTTCTATAGTCAATTTCTTTGATTATTTTTTTAATTGGATCTTCAGAATAATTTGTATTGGAAGTTAATTGAGAAGTATCTACGCCTGGAATTGTGTACTCTGATCCATATCTATTATTTGCATCATTTCCTCCTGAATAAACAATAACTAAATCTGGTTGAAATTTTACTAGTTTATTTTCAATCAAATATTTCTCTGAATATGAATATGCACTTCCAATACCAGCATTTAATACTTCAAATTTCTGATTTGGATGATAATTCTCCAGTTTCTTTTGTAACAACGAGCTTATTGTTGTATCATCAGATGTAGCTAAAAATACTGTTGAACCACCAACAAGGAATATTCTATGAGTATCTGGGTCTTTTGTCTCAGAAAAGTCATCTCCTCTAAATCCGTGTGAATTAATATTCATAGTTTTCATATTTTGATTAGGAGTGTAATTTAGGATTCCATCTATTTCATAGAGAATAGAATTATTATCTTTGCAGATTTGTTGTTGCAAGTTATCTTCTACATCATTCATTGCATCTTTACCAATAAATTCACAGTTGTTTTCCTCAGAGTATTCAATAACTCTTGAGCCTATTTCAAGTGAGATTAAAAGTACTAAGAATAGACATAAGAAGATTATAGTTTGTTTTTTGTATGATACCTGAACAGACATTTCTCTTACTTTTTCAGTCCTAATTCTTTAATTAATAGCACTAATGTACATATCTTCATATTTTTTGATTAAATTTTCGACTAGAAATCTCTCTTGAATAAGTTTACTAGCATTATTTGATAATTGTTCAAGATTAGATCCATTAAGCATTTTTTCAAGCCCATCAAAAATTGAATCTATGTTAGAATCTACAATCATCCCAGCATTATATTCTTCAACTTCAGGATAATCACATGCCTTTGTAATTAATACTGGTTTTCCCATAGCAAGCGCATCTTGAATTGCAGTAGGATGAACATCACTATGCGATGTAAGAGCATATAGTTTTGCATGTTTTAATAATTCTAGTTTTTCATCATTGGTTACAAAGCCTGCAAATTTCACAAAATTAGATATACCAAGATTTTCTGTGAGTGTTTTGATTTCATTTTGATATTCTTCTGAGCCAGTACCAGCAATAACCAAAATAGTTTTCAGTCCAGAATTTAATAATTTTTCAAATGCCTTTAGTAGTAAATCAACTCCTTTTTTTGGATGGATTCTACTAATAAACACAATATATCCTTCCTCTTTCTGTATTTTTAATCGTTCAAAAATATTAGTTTGATTTGTGGTTTTATAGTCATGCAAACTTATTACATTATCAACTCGGAAAATTTTTTCAGGATTAGCACCCCATTTAATATAATCTTTAGTTTCTAATTCACCTATGGAATGTAGTGCACTAGCTTTTGAAATTAATTTCTTTGTGTAAATTGAATCTGCTATAGTTTTTTGGAATTTTTTATATTGTCGTCCTTTTTCCTGTAATGTCGCATAAAATGAAATTATAAATGGTACATCTTCTTCGTAACTAACTTGTGCAAATGTCATACCTAGATGATGATACCAGTTGAAAATATGTACAACATCAAAATCTTTAACAATTTTCTTGGCAAATGCTTTTGCATTTGGACAGTACATTCCAAATTCATGTATAGTACAATGTAATGGAATTACAGGAACATTGTTTATCTTAATAGATTTTTCAATCGAATTATTAAGAATTCCCCTGATTTTTGAATATTGCTTACTTTTTTCCATATCACCTTTCCAAACATTTGCATCTGTGGTCACAATTGTTACTTCATGTCCTAGAGAAATCAGATTTTTTGTGATTGTGAAAAGTTGATTTGAATCACCAGCGAATCCTGACATACCAAAATTTACAGCTAGAATTTTCATATCATGAGTAGGGTTAAGTTCGAGTTTTTTATAAATTACGTATTTGTTCTCTATACGGCTGATATGTAATGCTCTTTTTCCCCCCACCAGAAGCTTCAAAAATTATGCTATTTTCTAAGCCAAAAAATATGTGAGCTGCATACGCCGGTGTAGTTATTACCTTTCCACCACTAACAACTTTCTTTCTTTCCTTTTGATTTTTCTTGATCTTGCCACTATTGGTCAATTGAATCTCTTTATACATAATTTTTCCCCGTAAGACATGATGATTGACAACATTTGTGTGATAATGACCTCCTCTAGATTGGCCTTTTTTATTTCAGTGATTAGAAAAATTTCCTTCTTCTTATAATCTCCTCTAAAAATTGAACCTCTTTTATCAAAATTTTCGAGAAATATTCCAAAATCTGTTTTTTTCATATGATAATTCAAAATATTACTGATTTAACCTTGTTGGCTTTTTTAAATTCTAATTAAGCATAGAATTGATTCATAGACGTTATATTCAGAGTTATTTAGTATTTTTTAAATGAGAAAGACTGATAAAGTTGTAGTATGTTTTTTTATTTTTTTAGCATGTGCATACCTTGTATTTGTTATATCCTCTAGTGAAGGATTAGAAGATAATATCTTTGAACCTGTAACACCCAAAAAAATTACTGATCATACAACAAACCAATTAGTTGACATCGAAAAAGAAAGATTATTTGAAATTATGGCTGATATAGAAAATTATCCAAATATATTTCCGCGAAATATTTCACATGTAACAATTCTCAGTCATGTTGACAATGTAATAACTGCTGAAGAAGAATTAACCGAAGCTGGATTTACAATAAAAGTTACGGCTAAACACACATTGAATCCATATGAAAGTCATATGATAGAGATTATTGATGGAGATGCAAAAGGAACAATAATCACACAAACTTTTGAGTCAGATGGTTCAAAAACAAACTTGATTACTGATATTCATCTCAATATAGTTGGACCAACATCAATAGTAACATATCTTCCTTTATCTCAACTAAATCATGCTATACATACAGTAAATTCTACTTTTGCCGATTATACCGCTCTGGATGAAATTGATCTAAGAATTGATTCATTATACAAAGAAATACTACATAGACCAGCAGACAAAGCAGCATTTTTGCTTTGGTCACAGATGTTAAGAGATGGCGAAATTACCGAAGAAGAAATCAGAATCTCTCTTTTAAATTCTGAAGAGAGATATTTTGTTCAATTAAAATCTCTAGATGAATTAAGTCCTGAAACTAAAAGAATTATTACTGATTTGTACGAGAATGTATTACTACGGACACCAGAAGATGCAGGACTAGAATACTTTGGAAATATTCTTGAGAATGGAAAACCTCTCCATGAAATTAGAATGATTATGGTTGAATCTAATGAAGGAAGAAATATAGAAATCCACCATCCAGTTAGAACTCAGATTAATGATGTATTTTGGGATTTACTAGATAGAACTGCAACCGATTTTGAAAAGCAGTATTATCATGAAATGCTTGATAATGAAGTAATCACAATAGATGAAATTGAAGCAGAACTTAAGAAATCTGAAGAATATAAGATCAAAAATGATATCAATTCGGTATTTTTAGAAATAATGAATAGATCTGTAACATTTTATGAAAATGATCATTATTTTGAATTAATGAATGACGGATTAATTACAATAGACGAAATTGAGCATCAAGTTTACGAATACAAGGAAATTGAACTAGAAGCAGAGCGAGATTGTCCTGATAATAAAACCAATTGCTACCAAAAGGCATTTGATGAGTATATAGAAAGTAAGGAGAACGAATGACATTAGAATATAAAAAACATAATATGCGTAAAATTTTCTTCTTGATTTTGGGATTAGCATTTATCGTGTTTCTATTTACGTCTGATGGTCATAGATATGCTATTGATGAATTACATAGTTCAGAAATGGCTTATCGTATGACAACACTAGACCCAGATCCTGCATACGTTCAAGATGAATCAAAAGTGTTCTTTAACGTTCCAATCTATAACCCTAGAAATGTTGGGGCATTATGTGCAAACCCAATTACCTGTTATCCCGCATCAGTTTTTCATAGTGCAACTCAGGTTCCATTTATGGCAGCAAATCATTATATGAATTTCATTTCATCAGAAACTTTAGTTTTAGATGTGGAAGATTTTCTTGATCCACACTATAATCAATGGAGAAATTCCCAGAATGTAGATGTTGTATTTATGGAATTATTTTACGGTCCGTTCTTTTCCTCATTATCTGTGGCAATTTTTTTCCTAATTTGTATAGAACAAAAATTCTCTAGAACAAATTCTATAATTCTTACACTGATCCTAGCCTTTTCAACAACAGTATGGGCCTATTCTAATACATCATTGAATCTAGTTCCAGCTTTATTTTTTGTTCTTTTAGGGTATTTGTTTTTCAAAAAATTCCAAAACTTGAATCAGTATAAATTTTTAATTTTTTCTTCGGCTGCATTTGGGTTTGGTTTCTTAGTTAGATCAGACGTTATACTTTTCATACTCCCAATATGGATATTCTTGATAGTTTCTCACTCTGGATTTAAGAAGAAATTATTTTCG
>MDTE01151171.1_pt1 | contig 30320 bp, 31 predicted proteins | sample 811231 | NCBI WGS metagenome assembly MDTE01 (sample SAMN05326651, study PRJNA326480) | marine metagenome | isolation source: seawater | place: Indian Ocean: Red Sea | collected 2010 | reverse complement strand
TACATAACAAATATGTCACAAAAGCTATGTTTGATTCAATCACAAACCATCCAAAAGTAGTCTATCTGTATCCTGAATCTTTAACTGAAGAAATAATGATTGATTTCTCTAATAATTCACTAACTGTAATTAGTCCTGTAAAATTTCCCCAAGATAAAAACTTCAACAATGATTTCCAATGGAAATATGATAATTCTCATCTAAAATATTCTTACTGTGGAACCACAAATGACATCAAATTTGAAAAAGTAGATAATGGCATTATGTTAAATTGTAATCCTGAATTACTTATGACATATGATGTTCTTGATCTCTATAAAACTATCAAAGACTTTTAGTTTTAGGAAATAATTTCTTTATCAATCATCTCTTACCATCACTCGTCCTAAGCCTGAAAGAAGAATTTGTCCCTTTTGATTCATAATCTCTGATTTAATTTTAAGAATTTTGGTTGATGCACTTTTGTCAATTACTTGACTAGAGACTGTAACTACATCTCCAATAAAGCATGGATTACGAAAATCTACCGATTGTGAAAAGTATAATGCATGTTTACCTGGTAAATACATCCCATCAATCCTGGATAGAAAAGATGCAAGCAACATTCCATGAACAACTCTTTTCCCAAAACTTGTTGTTTTAGCATAATCGTTATCCATATGAATAGGGCTATAATCCCCGGATAACTCTGCAAAGTGTTCCACCATTGATTCAGTTATAGTAACTGAAAAGCTCTTTTCTAGTCCTATATCAATTTCATCAAAAGTGTAATCTGCTATTTCGTTAGTCATTAAGGTCTACACCATGACTTGTTAGATATTTTTTAATGTCTGACACATTTTTTACATTGGTAATTTCTGAGATTGTAAATTTTACCTTGAAATGATTTTCTAGTTCATCAACTAATACCAATCCGTTGAATGAATCCCATGATTCTATATTCTCAGGGCTAGAATCGTCATTAAGATCAGACACCGATATTGATAATACTCTTGCAATTATCTCATAAAGTTTCTCTGACATTTTACTTCACAATTTTTAGATGAGTTGGGCTTTGTATACTTTTTTCTAAATCAAAAACCCACAAATCCCCTTTTTTTGTAAATCCATTATCTGTCAAGAAGTTCTCTGATGGTTTATTTTTCTCAGTAGGAATAAACTCTGCTCTAAATTCTCTAACACCATTATTTTTTGCATCTTTCAAAATATGCGATAAAACTGCATCCTCTACACCTCTACCCATCACTCTACAACTTAATAGAAATGTATCTAACAACCATACGTCATCATTTTTTTTAATAATATACACTCCTGTAATCCCATTATCTCCAAATTTATCTGAAACTTGTGCACACCCAACCTTGAAACTATTGTCATCTGAAATCTTTCTAATCTCTTCTTCTTGGTATCTTCTTGTAGTTAGATTAAACTGATTTGTTTTTAACGTAAGTTGTGAGATTCTTGGAATTAAAAATTCATTTGAGTTCTCAATTTTCACAGTAATATCCAATTGTTCCAAAAATTTATTTAAATCTGAAACTTCATTTTTAAATTCTTTCCGTTTTCTTTCTTGTGCATACATTTTTCCTCTTTTTGCATCTTCTTCTGTTCTATGTAAAACATCAAAATCATTAAGTTCCTCTAGAATTTTTACATATTCTGATGGATCATTAGATAGTTCTACTGTCAAAATTTCAGGAAATTCTTGTTTAATCCTCTCTTGATTTAATTTATCATCATCAAAAAATACCATTGAGCTAGTACCTATGTTTATTTCATCTGCAATCTTTTTCAAATTTATTGCCTTGTCATTCCAATTAATTTGAATATTTGCAAAATGCTCTTCTCGTAAAATCATATTTGGATGCTCTTTAATCACTTTAATTGCATCATCAAAGTTATTCTTACTATTTATTGCTAAAATTATCCCTTGTTGCCATAATCCTAGAAGTCTTTTCTGAAATTCGACAAATGCTCTTCCATTAGGTGTATGGCCTAATTCAATTCCATTAAATCCATCTTCGCCTACAACTCCTCCCCATAATGTATTGTCAAGATCTAAAACAATACATTTTTTGTTTAATCCTAACGATGATTTAACATATGTCATTAAATCTTCTGCTAGATATGGAATAAAATCAAATGAAATGTGAATATCGCCTAAGAAAAACTGTTTATAATTAAAAACATTGTTTTGACCATGTTTAAGAACAAATTGATTGAAATCAAACACGAACAGAGAACTTTTTTCCTTTCCTAGCTTTTCTAATAAATTATTTAACTCATTAACCATCTTATGAAACCCGAATTCGGATTTATTCTCAATTATTCCATTAGGTGAGAATGATGGAATTTGAAAATTAAAAACTACTAATTTTTTTCTAGTATTTTTTTGAAATACTGATATTATATTTCTGATCTCATCAAATTTCTCTTCAACAATATGCTTACGTTCTTCATCTGAAACTGAATATGGGTTATCAAAAATTTTTCCCAAAATTGATCTCGTATCGATCACTAGAAAAGTTAAATCTGGATCAAACTTGTACAGTTCACTATTTTCTTCTAAGATCTCTTGATTGTATTGGTTATAATTTCCAATATATGACTTGTATTGTGTATTCTTTAACGAACATTTTACTCTCATACACTCATCTAATCCTTTAAGTGTAAAACTGCCCAAAATTGCAATCTTAATCTTTTTATCATTTTCTTTAATCTGTATGTTTTTTGACATCGTGATATATTCTGATAATTTTTTTTCCATCATGTAATTAATTTTCATTTATACAATAAAGCTTGTGTATAATTTACACTAAAATTGGAAATAAATGAATTCCGTTGCACTACCAACATAAAATGTTGCTATTGTTATGAAACTGATAAATAAGAAACAAGCCCAATATCTCATTTTTATATTGGATAATTTTTCAGGTATGTTTCCTTGTTTGTAAGATACAACATGCAATATTATGAATAAAACTATTAGTCCTACGGCTACTACATTTGTCTCAATAATTCCTATAGTATTCTCTATTGCAAAATCAAATAAGATGTATTTTTTCATAGAATAAATCATCGAGTCAAAATCCTGAACTCTAAATGCGATAAATGTAAAAAATACTAAATATTGTGTTACTAAAATACTAAAAATTTTTCCAGCTCTTGTTCTAAAAAATATATTTGCATTTGCATTAGGATATCTTTTTCGTAATACTGTATATATTGCTAAAAATACTCCATGTATTCCTCCCCATATCAAAAAGTTCCAGGATGCACCGTGCCACAATCCCATCAAAAGCATTGATACAAGTAAACTAATGAAAACAATACCTGAAGATCTTCTATTTTTAAAAACTAATGGATAGTATAGATAGTCTCTTACCCATGTTGATAAACTGATATGCCATCTACTCCAAAAATCTGATGGTGATGTAGCAAAAAATGGTTTATTAAAATTTAATGGAATCTTAAAACCTAATATTGCGGCTGCACCTATTGCTATATCTGAATAACCTGAGAAGTCACAATAAATTTGAATGCCAAATGCAATTGCACCAAGGAAAATTGATGAAGATTCCATTCCTATTGGATCTAAAAAAATATTATTTACTAATGGTGCAATATTGTCTGCAAAAAACATCTTTTTAACAAAACCTAATGTCATCAGTGTTATGCCAAATTTTAAATTTGTATTACTAATTACAAACTGTTTTAGTTTTTGTGTGCTATGTGAATCTTGAATTTTTTCTCTAAGCTGTGGTAAAAAATTACTAGCTCTTAATATTGGTCCTGCAACCAATGGTGGGAAAAATGCAACAAAAAACGCATATTCTTTTAAAGATTTAGAAGGTTCTAAACTTCCACGCCAAATATCAATTATATAACTTAATGATTGAAATGTGTAAAATGAAATTCCAATTGGTAATGCTAAATTTAGTAGTGGTATTTCTGCACCCAAGTCGATAAAATTTCCTAATATGTTAAACTGCGTTATAGTAAAATCTGCATATTTGTAGAATCCTAATAACCCCAGACTCGCACCAATGCCTAAAATGAAAAATATCTTCTTTTGAAGAATAGTTTTGGAATTATAGATTGCTTTACCTATGTAAAAATGCAACAAAATTGTAATTATGAGGAGTATTACTAGATAATTGTCAGTGTAATATAAAAAAAAGAAACTTGAAATAATTAAAAAAACATGCTGAAATCTCCTATATTTCCAAATAGAAATTACTGTAAGTACAATTACAAAAAATGCTAAAAAATCAAGAGAATTAAATAGCATCTTTACTAATCTCCTTTAAAATTATTTGAATCATATCGTCAGTATAGATTTCTGCATCTGGATGCACCGCAATATGTGACGGATCTCTCCAGATGTCTAATTCACTATATTTCTCATGTAAAAAATACAAACCAATATCTTTTTTCTTAGAAAATTCTTCAAAAAATTCTTCAAATTTTCTAATCTCATCACTAGGAATTTTCTTAAGTGCTACATCACTATATGGATTAGTAACCAATGTAATTCCAATCCCTTCTTCTTGTAATCTATCTACTAAATCTCTTAATGCAATTATCCTCTCACTTGATTCAGACATGTCGATTTTGTGTTCTGTTCCAACAAGTTCTTCTAATTTGTTAATCTCAGTTGGATAGTGTTTTACAAATGGATGATATTTCTGATCTGGTCCAAATAAAGTATTTTTTATTAAAATTAGATGTCTTTCTTTAGGTGATGTTTGAATATCATTGATTATTGGATCTATTGTTTCTTCAAAAATCTTATTTTTAAAATTTTTTGGATATAATATATACTCCCAAATCTCATAATCTAATTTCTTTTTTTCTTCAAATTCTAAAATTCCAAATCCTAATACAACAAAATCTGGAGAATTATCTAAAATATTTTGTATGCTTGCTAATCTCTTCTTTGGATTATCTGCTACATCTGAAAGATTGTATATTTCATAATCAATTTTTTCTTCTTCAAAAATTTGATTTATCTTTGTTGCATCAATTGAATAAATTCCACTTGAACCGATTAGAAATATTTTCTTTTTTGTATTTTCATTATCCTCAAAAGAAAAAACTCCTTCCCAATCACTATCATATGTGTGAATATAGCTCCTCATAGTTATGCTGAATATGCTTCCAACTGTAATCATGATTAATCCTACTACAATCAAAATTCTATAATTCATGAATCTCTGAAATCTGACTCTTGTAAAATGTTTTATATATTTTCAGTAAAAATACATCTAATATATTATTTCTTCAATCATTTCAATCAATGACTCAACCATTATATCGTTATTCAAATTATTTATTGTATGATTTCTTCCCCTCTCTGCAATTTCCACCCATCTTGAATCATGAGGATTAGAAACAAATTCTTGTAATCTTTCTTTATAATTTTTTTCATTAATGAAAATTGCATTTTCATAGTCTCTAAAACCCAAAAGATATGCGTCATTATTTTTTTCTGAAACTTCCATGAATGTTAGACATCCAGCAGCTGTTAACTCTAAATATTTTATTACTGCATAATATGTTGAAGCTGCAATTGCACTCTTGTAACTTGATACATACGATGGGTAATCTCTATGAATGTATGAATCTCCTTTCATTCCAGAGTAGTCTACATATGGTAATTGATTACACATAGTTCTTAATCTGTAAAAATGCCACGTTGATCTACCTGGATTTAAAATCGCATTTGCTATGCGTGATTTTAATCTAATATTTCCAACATTTCCTGTATTTACTATTTTTTCTGAAATTCTATCGGAAAAAGGTTTAACATTTTTGTATAATTCTGGTTCCAATCCTGCCATAATGAATTTAAATTTTAATTCTTTTGGAAAAAATTTATGAAAATATTCTGCAGTCATTGGTCCAAAATAATATTTTATTTGATGTGATTCATGAATTTTTAATTTATTATACTGCTTAATTGTATGTGGATCACCTGTTCTTGATATTACTGGAATTTTTGTCTCTTTGATTGATGTTAATTCGTATGGTATATGTGGAAATCGATTATCTGGTAATATTATCACATCAAATTTTCGTCTTAAAACTGTTGTATCAAATTTTTCTGTTGCAGAAAAAAATTCAACATATAATCTTGGATTTCGTTCTAACGCTTTCATGAAAAAATAGTATAATGTATTGTCTCGGTAATCTTGTCTTAAAAATGCAAATTCTGGACTATAGATAACTGCTATTCTAATTTTATCAACCATATCTTTTCACACCAATTGAATAATTGAAATTTTTAATCATATGTAAAGATAATTCATTTTATCAAGAATTAAAAAATTAATACAAAATTGAACCATAACTTATCAGTGAAATTGATATATATCAATCTCAGATTTGTGATATATGAAAAAATCTGATGGTGGTTATAGAGCATGGTATTACTTTAGGAATGGTTGGAGTGTATACTTTGCATTCATCTTTGCAGCAATTAACACATTAGTAATTACATATTATTTAGCCATTGAACGCGCACCTTTTCTAAAAGAAATATTTCCTTCATTTGGAATATATGTAATAGCCGCAGTCGGATTAGGTATACCAATACTGACAATTATTGGTTGGGTTCACTGGAAAAAATCTGGTGCCAGGAGAGCTGAGGTTGATGTTAATTATGAAGCAAATCCATATGAAGCTAGAACTATGGTAAACACCGAGATGGTTCTAAAACTAAGTCTTCAATTATCTGAAATGTTATTAAAAAATCAAAATCAAAATAATATCTCTGAAAAAGAAATTGATTCAATTAAAAATCTAATAAAAGAAATTGAAGAACATAACAAAAAAAGAACCTTTACAAATAAAATGGATATTAAATACATCAGAACAGAAACACAAGAACGAACTTCTAAATGAAAATACAAGATATTATATTCAGAAGCTGGTATTATCTACAACTAGGTTGGCAAGTATATTTTTCAATAGTTTTTGCTTTTGTAAATATGATTACCATTCTCTATGCTTTTGTTATAGATGATTTCATAATCCTTCAAGGAATATTTCCAACCTACTTGATATTTGCAATCTTCATTTCAATTTTAATTCCAACTATATCTGTAATATTTGGGTATAAACATTTCAAATCTGGAGCAAGGAGAGCTGAGGTGGATATTCTTCACGAGGTTAATCCTTATTTCACAAGAAGAACAGTAAACTCACAATTAATCTTACAAACTTATTTAATACTAAACAAGTTAATTCTTAAAAAAAATAATTCTGAAAAACTTACAGAAAATGAATATGATTCATTATCAAATGAAATTAAGATAATAAAAAATCTATTAGAATCACGAAATATGTCAAACAAAATGGATTTGTCATATATTAAGAAAGAATCGCAAGGAGAATAGTATGGAAACTCACATTGGTGTAGGTGTAGGTGAATATATTCAAAAAGAGTTTGAAAATGCAAAAGAATCAATCTGGATTGCTAGCCCAACTCTAACTCTACCTCAAACTAAAAAAATTTTAAAATTATCAGAAAATGGAATAAAAATTCGAATTATTACTAGTCCTAGAGTAACTCCTGAAACAGAAGAATGTAATATTCTTATTCAAAAATCATTTCAATCTAAAAAGAAAGATAATCACTCTTATCAAATTGAACATAAAATTGTCAACAATAAAGAAATTCCAATGATGCATGTCAAATTATTCATTATAGATGAGAAAATCGCAATAATCGGTTCTCCAAATTTAGGTGAATCTCATTTCTGGAATTATGCTGAATATATTTGGATTTTGGATCAAACTGATCTAGTTGAGACTGCAAAAAATGATTACAATAAATTATGGTCTTCATTTTCAGATGCAAAAATTGATCTATCTGATTCAACAAGAAAATCAAAGAATTTTGTTAGAAAGATCAGAAGAAAATTCTAATTCTCTAATTCGATTGAAATCTTCTCTAAAGAAAAATCTGAAATTTCGTGTAGTCTAGTTTTTTCATCAATGTATATGTAAAAATATCCATCACCAATGTCTTTGATTTTTTTCTTTACAATCTCGTCATACATATAGAATTTATCACCAGAGAAACAACATGGGTCAAATTTATTAAAAATCTGTACATATTTTCTCTCTTGACCTAATGATGACATGATATAGAATTCTAAATAATTTACCTTATCATAAAATTCATTAATTCTCTGTTCATAATCTCCGATATTTTTTTCTGAACCTCTCATAAAAAATGGTACTCCTCCTGCAACTGAAAATGTTTTTGAAACTCGTTCATCCATAGCTGAATAAAGTGTTACAGTCCAACCTCCTCCTGAAATCCCTATAGCATTAATTTCATCATAATCATATTCTTTGTCTAAATAATTAAGTGATGCATTAATTGGTTCAAAAAAATAAATTAATGGAGAAAACCTTTCCTCTTCAACTAATTCAAAATATTTGTGTGATAAAAAAACAATTTTACCCACATCCGTATCGACTATTGGTTGATTATTCATCCCTATTAGCGGCATAGAAAATGCCATTACGGAATAACCTTCTCCAAGAAATCTCTCAATTGTTTTTTTACCTAATACAAATCCTCCATCATGGCCTTGAACATAAATTATAATTTTATTATTTGATTCTGTTGGAATAAAATGGTATGCTATTGAATTTACATTATGTTTCATGTCTATTGTAATTTTATCTATCTGTTCTAAATTTGAAAAATTTTCATAATCTTCATCAATGATATCTGTCTCTATGTTATTAGGAAAACTTTCTCTTGGGATACTATCCATTTTCCAAATGTAATTCACTGCATCATTTCGTTTATTCTCAACATCATTTTTATTTGAAATCTCTATTAAATCTAAAATATTTTCTTCATAAATTAGAGGATTTTCAAGTTCTTTTTCAATAAAAACATTAATGAATATTGATTGAAAACTCTTCTCAAAATATTCTGATTCTCCAATGTATATTCCTAAAAATAATACCAAAAAAAAACTTGTAATTAAAATAATTCTTTTCAGTGTCATACTAAATCTTTTTTGAATTTTCCTTTAGATACATTCCTTTCAAAATATTACATTTCTAATTTAGAAATCAATTATATGAATATGTCTATCGTATCATATCATAATTTCATAATATTTCTCTAATCATTGTTCTTTAATACTTATAAGAATAATTTTTCCTCTTGCAATTGTGTCCACTGATAAAACCTCCTTAAAAAAATCAGTCTATAGAAAAATTCGTTATACATTATTTCAAAGGAATTTATCTGGAATTACTTCTTCAATGAGGAAATTACCTGATTTCATGGTTATAGGTGGAAAAAGATGTGGTACAACTACGCTTTTTGAATTTTTGAAACAACATCCAAACATATCAAATTCTCCATTTGATCACATAGGTTTTTTTGATGATAATTATAGATTGGGTATTGATTATTACAAATCATTCTTTCCAATCAAAAATAAAAAAAATAATTCAATGTTAGACTACGATGTTACTACATCTTATCTGACTAGCCCTTATGTTCCAGAAAGAATCTATAAACATATTCCTAACATAAAACTTATTGTCTTACTTAGAAATCCAACTGCACGTGCATGGTCCGAATATAATTCTATTTTAGCAACAAACAACAATCAACAAACCTTTGAAACATACATTGATGAAGAACTTAATGAATTAGAAAATTATGATTTTGAAGAAAAAGTTAGAAAAAATGATTATAATCTAAAAAATCCAAACCTAAACTATATCAAAAAAGGTCTTTATGTATATTATATTAAAAAATGGCTTGCACTTTTCCCAAAAAAAAATATTCTAATTTTTTCTACCGAAGAATTTGGGCAAAATGAAAACTTGGTTTTTGAAAAAATATTCAAATTTTTAGAATTACCTCATCATAAAATAAATAATTTTACTAGAATGAGTAAATCAAATTATAAGAATAAAATTAATACAGAAACTAAAAAAAAATTGGATAATTTCTTCTATTCAAAAAATCAAGAACTGTTCAAACTACTAAATCATAAATTTTCCTGGTCCTAAAACTATGCTACTCTACAAACATCATAAAACCTGTATTGCTTTTGTTTAGAAATTTCTTAGTAGTAGTATTTATACCAAATTCTGTATAATTCACTTAATGAACAAAAACCAAAATACTGTTTGTTTATCTCATCGAGAAGATCCTGATGGGGTGGTATCTGCAGTATTATTCAAAAATCTTTTTGATTCGGATATTTATCTTGCAGATTATACTAATATCATCTCTCAACTAGAAAAAATCTCTCAACTAGAAAATCTAACTGAGTTATACATATGTGATTTATCCCCTCCTTCACATTTACAATCTGATTTTCTAAAAATAATCAAAAATATAGATAATAACAATACATTAATCTACTTTCTTGATCATCATGAACTGCCTCAATCATTTGAAAATAATCTAAAAGAATCAAATGTGGATATTGTACTGAAACTTGATGATTGTGCTTCTGCAATAATATATGATAAATTTAAGAATGAATTTAAAAATGATCTATCATTTTTGGTTGCTTGTGCATCAATAACTGATCATATGGAAAATGGAACTATTGCTAAACAATTGATCTCTCAACAAGAAAGAATGTTTCTATTTTTTAATTCATCACTACTATGGTTTATGATTAGAGATAATCAAAATGATCTCAAAAAATTAAATCCTATAATAAATGGTCTAAATGAAAATAAATTACCATATGAACTTCTTAATGATTTCTCAGAATTAAAATCGTCACTAATAAAATTAAATCAGGCATATTCTGAAATTAAAAAATCACAAAATCATTATGAGAAATTTAATAGTATTGAAATATTTAATGGAAAATTCTCTGAAACATTAGAAAAATCTCTTTCAACATCAACAAAAAATATCTCTGTTGTATACAAAAAAAATCAAAATGATCAATCTGTTGAGATCTTAATCTTATCTAAATCTGAGTTGAAAATTAGTATTGGAGAAGTAATTAATTCCCTATGTCCAAAATTTAACGGATCTGGCGGTGGTGATTCAGAAAAAGCTGCAGCAGTAATTCCTGACAAAAATCTCAAAAATTTCTTAAATGAATTAGATCTTGTCTTATAATCTAGCGAATTTTTCCAAATAATGATCTCACAATCTTCTTTTTTGTAGATACATCTGTATGAAATTCTAAATATTCTTTATTTGTAGAGTTTTTCTTATTTTTATAATCAATCTTTGCTTTTGTTAAATAATCATTGAATGTGTTCATTTCTACAGTTGATTAACTGAAATTGGTTTTAAACTATTTTATTCAAACATTCTATCGAATTCAACATAATTAATCTTGTAAATTCGTATTTTATTCATGAAATTCATTTCCTTAGAGTCAAATTCAATCTCTAAATAGGGATATTTCTCAGGTTCAACAAAAACTTTGTCTAAAATCATTTCTTGATTATTCTCAAATACCACTAAATGTGACAAACCCAAACTTCTTGAATTCTGAATAAATCTCTCCAAATCTGGTGAATCATCAAATACAATCCTCTTTGTATGAGTAATTATTTCTCCTTTTAATTCACCACTATTTGACACCTCAAGCGGTTTTGGCCATTTTTGATCTAATTCTGCAGGTTTTAGCAAGTATGCTCTCTCGTAATTGTTTACTCCAGTTGCTATGTCGGTTACAACTTTACTGACATAATACGTTTCTTTTTTGATAATATACTGTTCATCTTGTATATACCACAAAAATAAAATTGATGTCAATAAAATTCCGATAACAAATATCACCATCCATAAATTTTTTGAAAATAATTGAAATTTACTTAATCCATATGCACTAACAACGCTAAAAATTGGAATTAATACTAAAAGATATCTCGGTTCCTGAATTTCTCTTCCGTAAGCGTATAATGCTGGAATTATCATAAATGCAGATAATAAAATTAAATAGTTTATTTTATTATTCTTGTCTTTGAAAATCTTGTAGAGACCAATTGGTAGTAATACAACAAATAATGGAACACATACCCATACAATATACTTCAAAGTGTTAAAAATTGATTTTTTACCAAAATCTAAAAGAAAATTGTCATTTGAATCAACATCAACTAATTTGTTACCAGAATCTTCAATTAATTCTGCAGATATATAACTTGGAAAAATATGACTTGATAAACCATCCATTCCATTTGCATCCATTCTTAAAACAATGATTGGTGCTAGTAAAATTAGAAATAATATTATTCCAATAAGAAAATTTCTTACTAGTTTTTTATTTGGTTTAAATCTTATAAAATAAATAATTGATATTGGGATAATCATCAATAATCCTTCATATCTTACAATCGATGACAAGGCAATTAATACAAATGTTAAGAGTATGAATCTTGAATTATTTTTGAAGACTGATACTAAAATTATAGTATTTAAAAAAATGAATAATGGTTCTGTTATTCCTAATGTAGAATTAGTAATTATTCTTGGATCCAAAATGAATAAGGCTGAACCAATTACTGCAAAACGTTCAGGAACAAAATGTCTGCAGAGATAATATAGAGGAATTATGGTGATTACTGACAGTATTATACTAGAACTCTTTTGAATGAAATTTAAGGTCATGAAATCTGTATTGCTAAATATCGTGAAAAATATTGATAAAAATAATCCCCACCCATCATTTGTGCCTAATATCCCAACTGGAAAATTACTAGAAAATACTATTTCATATGCAAATGAATAGTATTCTAGCCCATCTAATGAAACTGGAATATCAAATGTAGCAAAATTAATCCTAACCAATAAAGCAATAATTGCAATAAGTGAGACTGCTATTATGCCCGTTTTCTGATTTCCTATATTAACAGAAAAAATATTATTATTTATTTTCTACACCTCTATTTTTTAAAAAATAATTTACAAAAATAAAATAAGTCATACTTATTGTCTGAGATACAAAAAATCCTATTGATAATCCTAATGAATCAAAGTATCCTCCCAAAATAATTATTAAAGAAATTAGTGATGTCGCATAAATCGCTGAACCTACAATTAAAACACGATTCTTTTCTGAACCAATAAATTGTGACCAATACATCAATGCAATACTTGCTGGAATCGAAGATAATGCTATAATCTGAATTGGCAAAATTGATTCGTTATATGAAGAATTTAAAATTGGAATTATCACCGGTATTAAAATAAATGATAACACACCAAATCCAAATGTTACAATAATTGTTCTAATTTTTAATGTCTTATTCAAAATCCCTTGTGAATCGTCAGGTAATGTAATCTTGTATACAATACCAGGTATAATTACTAATATTCCAAAAAATTGTAGCCCTAATTGATAACTACCTAGTACGGCGAATCCTAAAATTGGTACTATGATAATTTTATCTAATGAACCAGAAATAGATTCTGTAACATTCAAAATATAATTAGTTGTTATGAATTTTGAATGTTTTTTTAATAAGTTAAAATCTACTCTGATATTTCTGAATATCTGAAAAATTTTGAATCCAAATATTGCTAATGGTGTAGAAAGTCCAATTATGATTCCTATATGTCCAATCAAATAAAATAAAATAATACTGGACCCAACTGCCACTATCTTACTTACTACAATAATCTTGAAATAATTATTAAATTCCTTTTTTCCTAGTAAGTATGGTATTGCCAAGTTTGTAAAAATATATGCAAAAATTAAGAAACCAATTTCACTTTTCTCTAGTATGAGAAATACAATTATTGCTGCAATTAGACCTGTTAATGATGAAATTAAATTAATTGTTGACTGAATTTTGACATTCTTTGCTGTCAAAACGACAATTGAATTGTATGCTCCTAACATGGATAATGTAGATGCAAACGCTGCAATGCTAATTATGTATGATATCTCTCCATATTCTTCCGGTGTAAGTAAAACCGCAATATACAACCAAAACAATGCACCAAGGCCGCTTGAAATAAAATCTGCTGATGCTACACTTGAAAGATTTTTGTTCTTAGTTAAAATTGATTTAATTTTCTCACTAATTTTATTCATTAGGTATCATCTTATTTTTTAAAAATTTATACTCATTATCGTGAATTATTTTCTCTAACTACACTTACTAAGGAATAAAGAAGTATTGCGGCAATACTCAAAATCAATCCTACGATAATTGTTGTTGCTCCGATTAATGTAATGTTTGTAATCAAACTACCTTCTTCAGCATAAATTTGAACTGACCATGCCGTAAATGATATCCCTATTATCAAAAATAAAACTGCAGGAATTCCATAAAACTTCAAAGGATGTTCAATTGATGTAAATTTTAACGTACTGAATAAAACTGAAGTTCCATGTGATACTGGATTATGCGTGGATGTATCTCCTTCATAACTTACTACAATTGGAACCTCTCCGATTTTGAAATTTTTATTACTTGCTTTGATCAGAATTTCCGTTGACACTCCCATTCCGGTTTCTGATGGTGAGATTGATTCTATTACTTTTTTATTATATGCTCTAAATCCACTTTGTGAATCAGAGAGGCTATCTTTTATTGATGCATTAGTAATTTTTGTAATTACGTTTATACCAAATTTTCTATATGTAGGAACATTTTGTACATCATCTAAAAATCTAGAACCAATGACAATATCACATTTATCATCTTTTATTGGTTTGAGAATTTTTTCTATATCCTTAACATCATGTTGCCCATCTGCATCTATTGTAACTAAAATTTTTGATTCTATTTCTTTTGCTTTTAGAAATATACTTCTGATTGCAGCACCATATCCTTGATTTTTATGATGTTCTATCACTATCGCACCCAATTCTTTTGCAATCATAGCTGTGGAATCTGTTGAGCCATCATCACAAACAATAACCTTTGTTGCTATTTTTTTCAAATTTATGATTATAGAAGCAATATTCTTTTCTTCATTAAATGCAGGAATACCAATTGTTAGTTCCAAATATAATTTCACTCAAACATTCCGTTATAATATTCACGTATAAAATATACTAACAAAAGACATCATAAATCGATTCTATTGTAAATTATCTATAACCATATCCTGTTGTTTTTGCTCAATTTGTGGATATAATGGAAGTGAAATTATCTCCCTATAGATTGACTTGCTAACGGTTAGTTTATCAATAATCTTCCCATTTTTTTTATATGCAGAAAACTGGTGAAGTGGTTTGTAATGCACCGAACTCCTAATCCCTTTTGCCAATAATTTCTTAAATAATGAATCTCTTGAAAATTTCTTATTCTTTTGAATTCTTAACACATACAAATGACACGCATGGGTTTGATTCTTAAAAATTTTCGGCAGAATAAAATTTTCACTGTTATCCAATTTTGAATTATAATACAGAAATGCTTTTTTTCTTTTAAGATTATTCTGATTAATTCTTTTTAATTGACTTATCCCTAAAGCAGCACGAATCTCATCTAGTCTGTAATTATATCCCGGCTCTGTCACATCGTATTCCCATGGTTTACCTTTTGTGAATCTACTAGCAAGTGATTTTGAAATACCGTGATTTCTTAATGAAATCATTTTATTTGCAATCTTTCTAGAATTTGTTATGATCATACCTCCTTCAAATGTTGTCAAATTTTTTGTTGGGTAAAAACTAAAACATCCTGTATCTCCAAATGTACCTACATGTTTATTTTTGATCTTAGCACCTATTGCATGTGCACAATCTTCTACTATTTTTAGATCATATTTTTTTGCAATCTTTCTAATATTTGCCATATCACATGGACTTCCTGCAAAATGAACTGGAATTATAGCCTTGGTTTTATGTGTAATTGAATTTTCTATGGATTCAATTGAAATATTAAAATTATTTTTGTCAATATCTGCAATTACTGGTATTGCACCAGTAAATAATACTGCATTTGCTGTTGCAACAAAAGTGAGATCAGGTATTATAACTTCATCATTTTTTTTAATTCCTAATGCAGCTAAAGAAAGGTGTAATGCTGCAGTTGCACTAGAAACACCAATAGCATATTTTGACCCACAGAATTTACTAAATTTTTTCTCAAATTCTCTTAGTTTAGGACCATCTGTAAGTAGATTTTGATCTAAGATAGATAAAATCTCATTTTTATCCTCGTTTGTTATCTCTGGAACAATAAATGGAACTTTAATTTTTTTATTTCCAAATGCATCATTTTTTTTCATTTTTATTATACATACCTCTTGATTTTTCTAATTTATCTATTGACAATTTCTTCATAGACTTTAACTATTTTTTTAACCATTACTTCTGAATTACATTCTTTTTGTACTAAATCATACCCTGATAGACCTAACTTTGCACATTTTTCTTTGTTATTCATTAATTCTAGTATTGATTCTGATAATTTATCAAAATCTTCATTGTCTACAAGTATCCCATTTTCATTATGTGTGATTGTTGATGGAATTCCATGAGAATTAGTACTAATTGTTGGTTTTTTAAATGCAAAACCCTCTAGTGGAGTCAATGGTGATAATTCCCATCTTGACGGTAAAATTAAAAATTCACTTTCACTATATGCTGTAATAACTTCTTCTCTCTTAGGATTCTTTATCACTATGATATTATCTTCTATTCCAAATTTTTTTATCATTTCCATCATTTCATTTTGAAAACCAAAATCTACTCCCATTATGACAAATCTAAAATTTTTTAGTTCAGGTTTATTTTTTATAATTTCTATTGCGTGTAATAAAATATCAATCCCTTTAATTTTACTAAACCTACCAAGAAATAGTGCAAATGGTAAATTTATGTTATATTTCTCTCTAAAATCATTATTAGTAATTTTTAATGTAGGTAAATTGACTCCATTCCGAATTTTTTCAATTTTCGTTGTATTAGTAAATTCTAAAAAAATCTTTTTCTCATAATCATTTGCAACAATAATCTTACTTGCTTGATTAATAATGAATCTTATCATTGGTGTTTGTAATTTATACAAAATCTTTCCAAATACTCCACTATTTTTCAATTCAGGATGTGTGGTTAATCCACCTTGATCAGAAATTACAAGAGGAATTTTCTTTTTTCTTGAGATTATTGCTGCAATGTAGGACTGAAAACTTCTAACTCCTATGGCATGAATAATGTCTGGAGTATCTTTCATCATCTGAAAATACATCCCTGGATTTACAAAAAATAATCGTATTGCAAACCAAACATGTGAACGTCTAATTTTAAAATAATTTATTGTTTCTTCTTTTGGTAGTTCTTTATTGAAAGTATGTGGATTGTTAGCAAAATCCATATCTGTCGTATAGATTGTTACATCATTTTCCGCAGCAGTCTCTTTAGCAATATCAACACAAAGAAACAAAATTCCTCCAAATTGTGTTGCTGGTAATGAGGCAGGACACGTTAGTGCAATTTTCATATATATCTAAAATTTCAAATCAAGGCTATTTAGTATTGACTCATAATTGTTCAACTTCATTGTTACTCTCATTTCTACATTTTAGATTTCATTTCTTTGCATACAAAATTCCCATATCATCATAATGTGGGGGTAAGTATGTCTTAAATTGCATTTTTTTCAATCTAGAAATTAATCTCTTTGATAATTCTGGTTTAGAATCTGCAAAATGATATTCAATGACAATCTTATCAATCTTATCAAAATATTCATCTGGTAATGTATCGATAATCTCATATTCTGCTCCTTCACAATCAATTTTCAAAAAATTACAATGTACAATTTCATTTTCATCAAAAATTTTTTGTAGTGAGACTGAATTTACAGACACATTATCTTCGTTATTTCCGAATATGCTATGACCTGCTTCATCTTCATTATAAAAAATTCTTACTTTGCCATCTGTTTTACTAACTGCTGAATTAAATGCATGAATATTCTGTAATTGATTTAAATCAATGTTTTCTAAAAAAAGTTCAAAATTTTCTTTAATTGGTTCATAGCTAAATATCTTTCCATTTTTACAATATTGTGAAGCAAATAATGAAAACAATCCAATATGTGCCCCAATATCAATAACTACATCATTTTCTTTTATCTCAAATTTTTTATCATATTCATTCATTAACCAAACATTAGTTAATGTCATAATGTCTGTGGAATTGATTCTTATCTTTAATTTTAAATCATTAGTTGTCTCAAATATCGCATGTGATTTTTTACTAGTTTTAAAATAAATACTAGGAAAAATTAGCCAATTTTTAAACACATGTCTTGATCTAAACAAAATTTTTATCTTTTGTATAGAATTCATCTAATTGATTAAAATATTCGTAGTAAAAATATTTTTCAAATCTTTCATACTATTGATTTTTAACTATCTTAGTTCACATATTTCTATGAAAATTGTCATTACTGGTGGGCTGGGTTTTATTGGAAGCCATCTTGCAGAGTCACTACTTAAACAAAATCATAAAATCATTTTACTTACTAAAGGATTATCAAAAAAATCTAATGTTGCTCATATATCTAATAAACTTGAAATAAAAAAATTGGATATTACAAATTTTTTAAAATTAGGGAAATTTATTGAGAAAACAAAACCTGATATAATTATACATCTTGCAGGTAATACCTCTCATTCCTTTTCTTTTGAAAAACCAATGTTTGACATTGATTCTAACGCAAAGTCTACATTATTCATGCTTGAAAAAATTAAACAACTTAAAATAAAATGTAAATTTATTCTAGGAAGTACATTCATTGTAATAGGCAGACCAAAAAAACTGCCTGTAGATGAGACAACCTCTTGTAATCCTACTACAATATATGGAACTAATCGTCTATCTAGTGAATACTTCTGTAAGATATATCATCAAGTTTATGGACTTGATACAAGAATATTTCGTGTTACAAACTCTTTTGGACCTAGAGAACAAATTACTCCAAAGAAAAATGCTGTAAATTTTATAATTCATTCTGCATTAAAAGATAAAGAAATAACTATTTTCAATAAAGGAAAATTCTTCAGAGATCTGATATATGTGTCTGATGTTATCTCCGGAATAAATACAATAATTAAAAAAGGAAAACCAGGTAATCTTTACTGGATATCCTCTGGAAAAAAAACTTGGTTCTACACTTTAGCAAATCTGCTAAACAAACATACCTCGTGTAAAATTAATTATGTGTCTACACCAAAATATACCAAAAAGGTTGATGTTGGAAATTTCTCTGTAAACAACTCTAAGTTAAAATCATTAGGATGGAAACCAAAAATTTCCATTGAAGATGGACTTAAGAATACTCTAGAATCTTTTGAAAAATTCCATAAATGATGTAAACCTAAATTCTTGTAAAAGCTCAGTCATTTTAGGTAATGCTTTTTCTAAATTATGATATGTTATGAACTTGTCTTTAGTTGGAATCTCCAATCTAGGCATAAATTCTGGCGTTAATTCCCACGAATGGATATAAAATGTTGAAGGAATCTGATTTTCTTCATTATTTTTTATTGCATTTTTGATTATCTTCATTGGTAATGTTCGTAGATAAAATCCTCCTCCTGCAGGAATTTTCTTTCCAAGAAAACGTGTTGTTAAAATTGGAAATTCATGAATCTTTCCATCTTCATTATTTTTTTCTAGCGATTTGCTAGAAATTCTGTATGGTTTTTCTTCAGCATTTGGTATGCCATAGAGTCCACTTTTTGCTGGAACTACGCTACTGTCGTATAAATAATCATTTTCTTCTAAAACATCAATTGCCCATGAGGTTGAAGTATCTAATGAAAAAGTAGGTGCTCTAAATCCTTTAGATTTCTTCTCAGTTAATCTAGAAAACTCATTAATTTCATTAGAAAATTCATGAGTTTTAATATCTCCTAATCGTGTATGATGCATTGTATGAAAACTAATTTCATGATCATTTTCAATAATTTTATCGAGTAATTCTGGCATAATCTCTAATAATTCTCCTACAACAAAAAATGTCGCATTTGTTTCATTTTTTCTTAACCAATCTAAAATTTTATCAATTCCATTAATTACTGATGGTTCATATTTTTTTTCTGTTGAAATATTTTTTTTAATTAATTCTGGATGATACCATTCCTCAAAATCAATTCCTAAAAGATTCATTCTATATCATTAATGATTTATTTTCTTAACCACTCGTGCAGGATTTCCAATAGCAACACAATAATCTGGAATATCTTGAGTCACAACACTTCTAGGTGAAATAATTGAATTTTCGCCAATTGTAATTCCTGCAATAATTATCGCTCCCGGATTAATCACAGCTCCTGACTTAATCTTTACTTTAGAAACTTTTCTTGGATATTCTCCCTGTTTTAAAAATAAATTTGCTGAAGGATTGTTGTGAGCAAATATCATACAATGTGAACCTAAAGTTACATTATCCCCAATTTCAACCATTTTTGGATATATCAAATCAATTAGAACGTATGGGTTTACATGACAATTTTTACCAATTTTTACTCCTCTAGCTCGTTGCATTGATACCGCAAAATTTGAGAGTGGTGATGAATAAGCCATTGAGTGAAGAATCCATCCACGTAAGAATTTCATTTTTAATTTTATTCTACCATTTGTACCAGAATAACCATAATACTCCATCACTTCTTTCTCATTAATTGGAAAAGTGTCATTTTCATTAGTCATGATTATGATTGCTTTTCTTCTGAAAATCTAAAGCTTACTGATAAAAAATAGTGGTATTAATACACAATATTTATTGAATCATTATACGTAAATCTATTAATTCATAATTAATGTTAACAAGGAAATGATATGTCTCAAAATTTCAAAATTGGTATAGATATAGTATCTGTTGAAAAATTTAAAAAAAAAGAATATAGTAAAAATAAAACATTTTATGAACGGTTTTTCTCTACAGCTGAAATAAAATATTGTTTAAAATATAAAAATCCCTCAGAAAGGTTTGCTGGCAAATTTGCTTTGAAAGAGGCTTTAATCAAATCATTAGATGAAAAAATTGGATTCTCCGAAATAGAAACATCCCATCTTAATTCTAAACCTTTGATCTCTATAAAACAAAATAATGAAAATTATAACTTTATTGCCTCATTATCTCACGAAAATGAATTTGCAGTTGGAGTTGTAATATCTGAAAAAATTAAATAATTCTTTTTTTCATTTTTTTACTAAATCTAGATAAAATTGAATTAAACATTTGATTAATTGAATTCTCTGATACACTTACTGGAACATAAATTTCATCTGGTAATTTTTTAATTATCTCTTCATCTGAAACTATTTTCTTATTTTCCAATTCAATATACTTTTTTTCAATTATGTCTCTGTTTCGTATTATGTCTAATTCTGCCTTGATCTTTGCATTTAGAAAACCTCTTGATAAATAAAAACACCAAACAAAAAAATCTATTACCAATAATGTAAATCTCATTTTTTTATATGTATTTTTTGAATAATGTGTCAAAAGACAATATTTTCTATTTCTTTCTAACCAGTAAAATTTTTTTGAAGACCATTTTAATGAATAACTTTCAACGTGAAAGATCTTTGATTTGGGAACATAAAATGAACTAATCCCTAAATGTGCAGCTCTCCATCCTAAATCTAAATCATCATGATATAGAAATAAGAATTCATCCAATAATCCAACTTGATCTAAAACTTTTCTACTTGTAAAGAGACACGTACCTGATGCATATCCTATTTTTTCAATTTCTTGAATACCATCGGAATTTCTCTTACCTTTATCTCTAGCATAACCAAAACCAAAAATGTGAAACATATTTCCAGTACTCTGAAGAATATTATCCTCATTTACTGATAGAATTTTTGGCTGATACAATCCCTCTCCAAATTCTTCATATGCAAAAATTAATTCTTTTAACCAATCTGAATCTACAATTGTATCTGGATTTAATATCACAATGTAGTCTCCTTTTGCATGGTTGATTCCTACATTATTTCCTCCACAGTAGCCTAAATTCTTCTCATTTTGAATTAATTTTATATCTGGAAATTTCTCTTTACATTTAGTTTGACTATTATCTGATGAAATATTATCCACAATTAATATTTCAAAATTATTATATGATGACTTTTTCAATGATTCAACACAATTGAGCAACAAATCTCCTGCATTGTAATTCAAAACGACTATGCTAATTAGGGGTTCTTTGTCCATGTTTTAATTTTTTAAAGAGATATTTTTGATCCCTCTCCAAGCATAAATATTTTGTAATCATTAATTCCACTATCTTTAATTTCTGAATTATTTGCTACAATACTATTCCTGATCTTTGCAGTTGTATCAATTATACAATTCTCCATAATTATTGAATTTTCTATACTTGATACGCTAACTATTGAATTATCTCCAATGCTAACATTAGGACCTACAATGTTCTGTGTCACATCACTTGTACTTTTACGAATCTGGCAATTTTTACCAATTATTACTGGACCTATTATCTTAACATCAGAATAAATCCTCGTTCCTTCTTTAACTATAATCTTGCCTTCTAAGATAACAGTATCATCTCTTTCTATCTCAAAAGAATCTTCTAAATTTTTTATGATCTCTCCATTAGCATGTATGATATCTTCTGGTGTGCCTGTATCTTTCCAATAATCTGTAATCTTCTCATAACTCACGTTGTTATTTTGTTTTAATAGACTATCTAATGCGTCTGTTATTTCTAATTCATTACGCCATGATGGCTTTAGATTATCAATTATTTCAAATATTATTGGAGTAAGCAAGTAAATCCCTGTAACTGCAAGATTTGATGTTGGGGTCTTTGGTTTTTCTGTAATCTTCAGGATTTTCCCATCTTTTATATCGGCGATCCCAAATTGTGATGGGTTATCTACCTCACATAACAAAATTGTTGCATCAAATTCTGAATCTTGAAAATTCTTTACAAAATCTAAAATAGATTTCTGAATAATATTATCTCCAAGAAATACAAGAAATTTTTCATTATTGATGAATTCCTTACATAATCTTATTGCATGTGCAATACCTCTAGGCTCATCTTGTTCTATGTATGTAATTTTTACTCCAAATTCATGCCCATCTCCATAATATTCCTTAACTTTGTTTGAACCCACTCCTCCAACAATGATTGCAATATCTGTTATTCCTGTTTCTGCGATTGATTCTATACAATATTGTGACATCGGTTTATTTGCAATTGGAAGTAATTGTTTTGGACCTGTATGAGTTAATGGTCTTAGTCTTGTCCCGTGTCCTCCGTGTAAAATTATTCCTTTCATGATTATGCTTTCTCCTCATTAAATTAAATCTAAACTTTCCATGGAGTTGATTTTAAAATCTCTTTGTTTGAAGACTCAAAAATATCTGAATTCTCATTATACCATTCAATTGTTTTTTTCATTCCTTCTTTAAATCCAATTTTTGGTTTCCATCCTAATTCATTTGTGATCTTTGAAGAATCCAAACTATATCTGAAATCATGACCTGGTCTATCTTCTACAAATTCTATTACATCCTTAGAAATTCCAGAAAAACTTGTTATCTCATCAATAATCTGTAAATTTGTAATTTCATTCTTACCTGAAATATTATACGACTCTCCAGCTCTTCCTTGAATCAACACTTTGTATATTGCATCACAATGATCCTCTACAAATATCCAATCTCTCACATTTTTTCCATTTCCATAAATGGGAATATTTTTTTTGTTTTTCAATAGTAATATTGCTTTTGGAATCAATTTTTCTGGAAATTGTCTTGGACCATAGTTATTTGTACAGCGTGTAATTATGACATCTGTTTCATATGTAGTTGAATACGAGTTAATCAGAAGTTCTGCAGCAGCTTTAGTAGCTGCATACGGATTAGAAGGATTTAGTTTTGAATTCTCATCTGCTGTTCCTTCTGATAAACTTCCAAACACTTCATCAGTTGAAATCTGAATCATTCGTTTCTTCTTCTTTGTAATTATATCTAATATTGTATAAGCACCTCTAAAGTTAGATACTAAAAATGGTTCTGCATTGTTAATACTCTTGTCTACAAACGACTCTGCAGCAAAATTTACTACTGAATCACAACGATCAATCAATTGTTCCATCAATCGTCTATTTGTTATATTTCCCTTCACGAATTCATACCTATCATCATTTTCAACTGATACTAGATTTTTCTTATTTGAACCACTAAATTCCGCATCGACATTAATTATGCTAATATCCTCATTTTCTCTAAGTATTTTCAAAATAAAATTACTTCCAATAAAGCCTAAACCTCCAGTTACTAACAATCTCATATGTTTCAAATTTTTTCAAATACTAATAAAATATTGTATGATAAAGAACTAATCTCTTAATCCAAACTTTTATTGCTTAAATCAGATGTGATTTCAGATGGAAAAAATGGATTTTTCTGTATATGATTTAGAAAACCATGTTACAAAAGATGTTATTGACTCGCATCCTAATGGGGAATTAACTGTAATCTGGAGAAATTGGGATAATATCATTAAATCTCCTGAAATGATATATGTTAATTTGATAAATCCTCATGAAATTAAAGGTCCACATATCCACAAGCAAAGAACCAGTTATTTTTATTGTATAGAGGGAAAAATAACAGTGATTATTCGTGATATGAATAATGCATATCATGAAATTGAATTAGATGAAAAAACTCCAAAATTATTATCTATATCTAAGGGTATACCTGCGGCTATAGTTAATCCTACATCTCAAATCTCAAAACTTTTAGTTCTGGCTGATGTAGCATGGAAACCTAATGACAATGAAATGGAAAATATATCATTTGATGACTATGATCTAATGAAATTATTCAATGATTCTAACTAAATTCTAATGAATCTACTAAATATTTTGATGCATTACCATGATTAGATAAATAACGTCTTAAGAAATTCTTACCATTAGCGTTTAAGGAATCTCTAGTTTTTTTGTCTAAAATTAAATTATCTAAATAATGATCTAATTCAGACATATTAGTACAATTTAAAATTGCATTCATTCTGTTTATTTCATAATCGAAAATCTTTTGATCTAGAATTACGTTTAGTGATGGAACACCTAAAATTACTGATTCCATCACAACTGTAGAAACATCAAAACCTTCAGGTGAAATATTGATATGTGCCCAAGACTGTTCAATTAATTTCTGAATTGATGTATTTTGATAAATTGGTATGCTAGAATCAATATTTTTTATTATTTTTTTAATATCTGTACTATGAAGATCTAAACCAGGATGAATTTTTATGGCAATCTGATATTCTTTAAAATTTTTTAGATGATTAATAATCTCTTTCAAAACTTTTTCATATCTTTTGTATAATTCAACTTTCTTATGTATTGCAGTATCAATAATTGGTCTAGGTGTTATGAGAATTATTTTTTTATCTTCAATACTAGAATGTTTATTACTAAAAAATTTATCATGACGAGGACTACCTGAAAGTATTATTCTATCATCTGATATTCTATGCGACTCTTGCAAATATTCTTTTTGAGTATGTCCCCACACTGCTATTTTGTCCTTGAATAATGAATACATACTTAAAATATCATATTTAGCTGATTCTGAAGAATAATTATCAAAAGCATGAACTAACATGACTGATGGTATATTGTTATTGTTTACACCTAAAACCGATTTTTCAGTTTCACCAATTACATTAAGTGAAAAAATTGAAACGATATTGTATTTCTGAAGAATTTTTGATACGCCTTTGATTAATAGTACATACCATTCACATCTATTTTCATATGTTTCAATTATTTTCTTCTCTATGCATTTCCAATATGATGTATTATCGTATAGAAAATTTGCCCCAATCTCTTTATCAAAATTCCTTAAAAGTTGAATATTTTTTTTAATTTTTTGTAAATTAATTAAATTATTTTTTTTATCCTCATTTGAAAGAAGTGTCTCTAATCCTAAAATTTTACAATCATATTTCTTAATTATCTGCAGCGATTTCCTGTCCCAAACTGCTGGTTTTCTATTGTTTAAAATCAGAATCTGTATATTCTTTCTTGAAAATTCCTTGATTAATTCTTCATACTCATTTGGATTAATTTCTATTAGTAAAACCGATTCTTTTTTCTCATTGTCAGGTGTTAACTTGTAAACTTTCCAAATAACCTTCTCAATATTTTTTTTTAATTTTAAATAATTTTTTCTAGAAATATTAAATGAAATAGGAAATTTTCCTAAGTTAAACCTAATCTGAATTTCATCATACACTATATCTTTAACTTTATTTGATGTTATGAAATCAAATTCAATTTTATCCTGAAATGGAATTATTGTTTCTTTTAATGATTCACTAACTATTATCTTTCTTGGCATTTCTTTTTCAATAATTTTTTTTATCATTACAAAATCATACAAAATATTGATTACATACGCGTGTAATTCTGCTGAATCTAATATATTAAAAAACTCAAAATTATCAATTTCACATTCAATTTCTTTAGGGATAAATTTGTGCCAATCATAAAGCGAAATAGATTTATTGAAAATTTCTACTAAATCATCTTCATTTAATTGTACATCTGCTATTTCATGCATGATTAAATTATTCTCTAGCATTTTATGTGATTCATAATCTAATGCAAAAATTTTATTTTGTGTTTTCTTTAGTGATTTAAAGTCAATTTCAGACTTTCCTTTTAAAATTATTATTGTATCGCTCATTTAGAAATTATCATATTTGACTTCCTAATGAATATGATTATCTAAACATCAGAAGAAAATTGATGAGATAATATGATGTATCATAATAATTGATTATATTTTTTGTGCAACTGCCCACATATTTGATGACATTGAATTATTACTCAAGAACTGTTGAAAATCATTTCCTATTTCTTCCCAATTTTTAATTAATACATGATTGATAAATTCATCATTGTTTAATTCAAATTCTCCTGAAAGAATTTTTTTTCTTACAAGTTCTGCATCTAATTTTCCTGGAGTAAATACATCTAATACTTTATACCCACAATTTTTTAACAATAATGAAATCGAATGTGGATTAAAATAATTCAAATGTTCATGATCAATTGTGTGACTTTTATCTTTTAGTAATTTTATGTCAAAACCCATCCCATTTGGACAACTAAGAATTAGTAATCCATTATTATTTAGAATATTTTTTACTTGTAACAAAAATTCTTTTGGAGAAAATAGATGCTCAATAACTTCAAAATTTACTACTACATCAAATTTCTTATTAGAAAAATCAATATCTTCTATTGAAGATTCAATTGTCTCTATTCCTTTTTCTCTACATGTTGAGGCTAATTCTGGTGTTGGTTCTATAGCCACTATTTGTTTAAATCTCTTTGTAGACTGGATTTCTAAACAAAAACTACCAAAACCTGCTCCTACTTCTAACAATGAATTCATTTCATTTTTGAATTTAGCACATAATTCTAGAGTTTTATTTACACGCGGAATGATGATATTCTCTTTTCGTGATTCCTCACTTGCTGGATACATTACATTATTCCAAAAATCATAATTCTTGGAATTCTTGTAAAACCATTTTAATATTTCTGGTGATGGCCTTGGATTAGTGTATATAGTTTTACAATTATTACATCTTTCATAATTAAACTCATTTTTCAAAAATTCTTTTGTACTATCCTCTAGATCACATGCAGGACATGTACTCTTCACAAACTCATTTTTTCTTTTTTGTAACATATTGATATCTTCAATAATCACTTTCTTATGCTCCTCGTTGAATTTTTCTGGTCTTATATCAGTCTCAGTAAATTGTTTAAACTCCTTGGATTCAGTCATGAAATAAAACCATTTTACAACATATATTACATTTTTCCAAACATATTATCTTCAATTGATTGATATATTGCTTATCAAATAATTCTCTAATGAGAATATGCACAAAATGTATTCAACCTGATACCCGACCTGGAATATTCTTTACTGACGATGGTGTATGTGGTGCATGTTTATGGGAACAGGAAAAAAAAGAAATCGATTGGCAATCTAGAAAAAATGAACTAAATGAATTTACAAATTTTGCTAAATCACACTCAAACACTTATGATTGTGCTATAGGTGTTAGTGGTGGTAAAGATAGTACTTTCCAAGCGTTATATGCTCGTGATCAACTAAATCTGAAATGTTTGTTAGTAAATTTTGAACCAACTGGAAGAACCAAACTTGGAAATGAAAATCTTGAGAATTTAAAACAATTGGGTTTTGATGTTATTAGTATAAGACCCAATCCTGATGTAATGAAAAAATTAGCAAGATACGACTTTACAAAATTTGGAAATATTGTAAAAGCAACTGAATTCCCTCTTTACTGTTCCACATATATTATTGCAGAAAAATTTCAAATCCCTTTGATAATTCAAGGTGAAAATCCTGGATTAACTTTAGGAGCAAGATCATCTGGTGTTGGTAAAGATGGAAATTCACTAAAAGCAAATCAGCTAGATACTTTATCTAGTGGATGGGAAGAATATCTCAATGTTGATGGTGTAACTGAAAACGATCTATTTTGGTTTCATTACGAACAAAAAAATCTAGAGGAGTCTGGAATTAAAGGAATCTGGCTAAATTATTATTATGAAGATTATTCACAGTATGGGAATGCACTAGTTTCTAAACAGAATGGTCTAAAATGGAGAACTGATTTTGATCCAAAATCAATTGGAACCTATTTGCCATATTTTCAACTAGACACTGATGCCACACAAGTAAATCAAACTCTGAAATATATCAAATTTGGTTTTGGTCAATGCATGGATCATGTATGTTATGATATGAGAGAAAATAGATTATCTAGAGATGAAGCAATAAAACTAGTTTTAGAATTAGATGGGAAATGTTCTGAAATGTATGTCAAAACTTTTTGTGAGTACATTGACATCAATATTGATACTTTCTGGAGTACTGCTGAAAAATTCAGAGGAGAAATGTGGACTAAAGAAAACGGTCACTGGAAAAATCTTGTATCTGAAGAATTAAAAAACCAATTATCAAAAAATTAACTAATACTTTTCCTATATTCAATTACTTTTTCTAAACCTGTATCTAATGAAACATTGGGACTAAAATCGAGAACCTGTTTTGCTTTATCTATGCTTGGAATACGAACAATTATCTCATTTCTGTTTCTTTTTGATTCTTTAAATGAAACAAAATTAATTTTACTCTTTGAACCTGAGAGACGAATAATCCTATCTGCTAAATCTTTGATTGATATGGGCTCTGTGTTATTTCCTATATTGATAATCTCATTATTTCCTTTTTCCAATCCAAATTCAAAAGCTCTTGCCACATCTGAAACATGAGAAAATGCACGAATTTGTGTTCCATCTCCATGAATCACAATATCTTCATTTTTAATTGCTCTGGATACAAATTCAGGAACTACCCATGCTGTTTCCTGTTTGTCTCCATAAACATTAAACAATCTGAAAATTGTATAATCTATCCCACAATTTTTACTATATGATTTGATATACTCTTCAGCAGCTAATTTACTAATTCCATACATTGTAATTGGAATTGGTCGATCTTCTTCTTCAATTGGTGTTTTAATCGGTTCGCCATAAATTTCAGAAGATGATGAAAAAATTATTTTTTTGACCTTGTTCTCTTTACATGCTTCTAAAACATTTCTTGTACCAAAAATATTCGTATCTAAAGTTGAAACTGGATTTTCTTCAGTATTAATTACACCTAAACTTGCTGCAAGATGTATGACCACATCAAAATTATTAATGGCATTTTTTACATCATCATACTCATTAATACTACCTTTCAAAAATTTTAACTCATTATTTTCTGGTTCTTTTAAATCAAAAACTGTTACATCATTATTTTTCTTTAAGCGATTTGCAATGTTAGATCCAATAAAACCCGTTCCACCAGTTATCAAAATCTTTTTTTCTTCCAATTCTCTTAGTTCTAAAAATTAATGATATTATATCTTACCTCTTTCATCTCTTTCATACGTATATTGTTTTAAATTAAATCCCATTTTTTTTGCAAAATTAATGTATAATTCATTTCTAGGACTGATATTAATGAAAAATCTTGTTTCTGTACTTTCAGCTATCAATTTTTTGATAATATTCTGATATCTTTGTTCATCTTCATATATCTTAAACAAATGAATCCCAACCTCATTTTGATGTGTAAGATAAATCGAACCAACTCTTTCACCATCTATTTCTATGATATACCATTTAGAATATGGCTGTGATCTAACAAACTTAACATGTTCTTCATACGAAGGCATCTCTTTATGAGAAATATTTGCATCTGAATTTCTT
>MDTE01194430.1_pt1 | contig 30325 bp, 25 predicted proteins | sample 811231 | NCBI WGS metagenome assembly MDTE01 (sample SAMN05326651, study PRJNA326480) | marine metagenome | isolation source: seawater | place: Indian Ocean: Red Sea | collected 2010 | reverse complement strand
TGCCCAATTGATTATTAATGTTAGGATAAGGCCTTTGGGTTTAACAAAGACTTTTGTAAGCCCAGTTACTTCTACTTGGCACATCATTGGGTAAATCATTAACCATATCAATATGGCGATGATAACATTGGTGTTAAATATAGTTAGTTCAGAGATTGTCGTGAAAAGGGTCGGTATCACTAGTCCTAGTAACCACCCAATTAATATGCTGGATGCTATCCATATAGTCAGATATTTCTCAAATATTCCCATAAACGCTCTATACTATATTTATATTGTGTATGATTTTCTATAGATTTACGATGAACCTCTTGCGAATTTGATTGGATTTTTTACAGTAATTTGGACTTAACCATGTTAGTCTATTTAACTGTATGCTTAAATTAACTAGATTTAATCCTAAGAAAATATATCATGGGTGGTATGTTTCATTTGCTGCGTGTTGTAGTGAACTAGGCAATCACTGTGCATCGATCACATTATTAAGCTTGTTCGTAATGCCTATGGTGCAAGAATTTGGATGGTCGCGGACAGTGATATCTGTGCCTGCGAGTCTTGGTAGTGTGTTTGGTGCTATATTGAGCCCATTCATAGGCAAACTGGTTGATACCTATGGTGCTAGATATATATTGCCAATAGGCGCAATTGTACTAGCATTATCATGTTTTTATATGTCGTTTCTGCAGACTATCGTAGCGTTCTTTATAACATATACCATCATACGTACTATGGACCAAGGGGTAATCAATAGTGCAACATATCCGACCGTAGGAAAATGGTTTTCAAAATATAAAGGTAAAGCAACGTCATTGATTATGCTCACAGGGGCAATCGCTGCCGCTATAAGCGGACCTGTTTATCAAATAATTATAGGAGAATTGGGTTGGCGTGTAGCTTGGATGACGTTGGCGTTATTTCCTATAATATTTGGTATAGTCCCGGCATTTTTGTTTATTAGGAAAAATCCAGAATCGATGGGGCTAATGGTTGACGGTGCTACAGAAGATGCCGATGTGATAGAAGATTCCTATAGAAGGAATCCATGGTCCCTAAGTGAGGCTCTTAGGACTAGGTTTTTTTGGTTCGTGTTTGTGTCCCTTTTCATGGTTGGAGCGGCGGGTCCTGGTATAACCTTGCATTTCGCTGCTCATTTGACGCAACAAGGGGTTTCGCCAGTAGTTATAGGTTCCACTGTGTCGGTATTTGCCGTGTCTGGTGCGATTGGTATATCAATAGCAGGATTATTAGCCGATAGATTCAACGTTAAATATCTGATGATTATAGGATGTACGGTGGCGACCTTGAGTTTAATCATTTTAATACGAGCTGACTCGATGTTAGAAACATTTATATTTGTGTCGGTCTGGGGGTTTTCTTTAATTACTGTACACCCACTAATACCTGTATTGTGGAATGATGTGTTTGGTAGAGAAATTTTGGGAACTATCAATTGTTTGAGTAGAGTTACTTTGGTTTTGGGTTTGGCTATAGGACCAGTTATATCCGGATTTATTTATGACTTAACAAATCAATATCAAGGGGCATTCTGGGTGTTTATGGCTGGTTCTTTGATCAGTGTTATTTTGCTAGTATTCTCAGGTGATCCGAATAAAAACCGCGTATAAAAAATAAACGAACATATAAAATTACTGACATATTGAAATATAAAATTAACAAATTTATGTGACAATATTTTAACCCTGTTAATTATCGACGGGAAATTTATGGTGGAGAATTGTAATGGTGAGTTCTTTCAAAAAAATCAAAGTGATGATTTTTAGTGTTTTATTGATAATGTTAGTTCCAGCTATCATGGCGTGTAACATTGGAGGAGATGCTGAATCCCCAACTACAGAACCAATGGCTTCCGAGCCTATTAAGTTTGGAATGATTCTGGTTGGTCCAAGAAATGATAGAGGATGGTCTCAAGCTCATCATGATGGTGGTGCTTATGCAGCACAGAAAACTGGCTCTGAAATGATCGTAATGGATTTTATAAATCCTGCGGATTCTCCAGATATAACGGTTGCTCAGGTGGTTGATCAGATGGTAGAACAAGGTGCCGACCTGATATTTGCGACCTCGGAAGATATGAAAGATGGAATACTTGAAGCTGCCGCTGCACATCCGGACGTCCCAATGATTTGGTCTAGTGGGGATAGTGCATGGGCTGACGGAGATGCATATCACCCAGAGTTATCTAACCTAGGTAACATAATGGGAAAGATGGAATACGGCAAAATGATGGCAGGTTGTGCTGCTGCTTTGAAAACTGAAACAGGTAATATAGGTTTTGTTGGTCCGCTGATAAATGCAGAAACAAAGCGATTAGCGAATTCTGCTTACCTAGGAGCTAAGTACTGTTGGGAAGAATCTCGCGGTAGAGATGTGGCTGATTTAAATTTTGAAATCAACTGGATCGGATTTTGGTTCCATATCCCCGGAGTTACATTAGACCCTACGGTCGTTACGAACGAGTTCTATGATTCAGGTGCTGATGTAGTAATATCCGGGATTGACACTACCCAAGTGATTGTAGAAGCAGGTAAAAGGAACAGTGCTGGAGAACAAGTTTGGGCAGTTCCTTATGACTACCATGATGCTTGCGCGGAAGCTACAGGAGCCTGCTTGGGAGTTCCTTACTTCAATTGGGGGCCATCTTATCTGAATATAGTTAATGCGGTTGCTAATGATAATTTTGAAGCAAACTGGCAGTGGATAGGTCCTGACTGGTCAGACATCAACAATCTTGATACCTCGATGATTGGTTTTGCCAGAGGAGAGGCTTTGGGAGACTCTGATTGGGATGTTTTGAACAACGAATTTATTAAGGGACTTTCAACAGGTGATATCAATTTGTTTGAAGGACCGCTTAATTACCAAGATGGTTCTGTATTTGTAGCATCTGGTGAAGAAGCTTCGGAAAAACAGATTTGGTACACTACGGGATTACTAGAAGGCATCATAGGTGATGCAGGAGACTAATCCAGGTAGATATTTATTATCAATAGGCGGCCGTTTAGATAACGGTCGCCTATTTGTTTGTTTAAATGAAGATAACATTTGATTCAATAACAAAAAGATATGGTGAAGTAATTGCAAACAATGCTGTGACTCTTGATATCGAGTCAGGTAGCGTGCATGCAATTATAGGTGAAAATGGAGCTGGTAAATCTACGCTCGTGAAGATGTTATCAGGCCAAATTACCCCCGATTCGGGTTACATACGAGTTGATGACCGCGTGATTCAAGGATTTTCAACTCAGAATGCTATTGAGCTTGGGATTGGATTGTTAGGGCAAGATCCAATGGATTTCCGTAATTTGACGGTAATGCAAAGCTTCACAGTGGGACACCGTCTTAGTAGTAAATCAAAGAGCAACAGAGTACTTCGTGAAGATTTTGAGAATTTGAATTCTAAATATACATTCAACATAGATTATAAGAAAAAAATTCACCAATTGTCTGTTGGTGAGAGACAACAAGTTGAATTAATGAGACTGCTGTCCAACGGAGCTAAAGTAATCATATTGGATGAACCCAATAGCGGATTTTCAACCGAACAAAAGAACAAAGTATTTGCTGCATTGACCGAATTAACTTATCAAGGATGTACTGTGGTCTTAGTGTCTCATAAACTTGAAGATGTTTTAGAGTATGCATCCTCAGTAACTGTTATGAGAAAAGGAGTTTTGATAGATACATTATTATTGCCTCAAGAACCCAGCCGTTTGGTTGACTTGATGTTTGGTGAGAATCAAGAAAAACAAATCCCCCAATCAGATGCCAAGACAAGTGAAGGTGATATTGTCGTCAACGTCAAGGACTCAGATGGGGTAATGGAGTTTCCTTTGACTAAAGGGATGATGGTAGGGACCATAGGCTTACAGGGATCAGGTGTTGATAGATTTTTGAGAGACATGTTCTTTAATAAAAGTTTTTCTGTATCAACGGGAAATAAATTGATTGCTAAATCGACTTTTGGATATGTGCCAACTGATAGATTAGAGAAAGGTTTGTTTCCTGAGCTGACAATATTAGATCATCATGCTTTGTCTCACAGTATGAATGAGGGAGTGATTGAATGGGACCGTACTAGGATCATGTGCGAGGATTTGATAAAAGAGTATGGAATTATTGGAACTCCCAATACTCGGGCTAGAGAATTGTCTGGTGGTAATCAGCAACGATTGATGTTGTCTATGTTAAGAGATGATATTGATGTTGCAATGCTAGAACATCCCACTAGAGGCCTTGATTTGCAGTCTGCTGATTACATTTGGGATAAATTAAATAAAGATAAAACTGCTCGAATATTAACTATGTTTTCTTCGTATGACATAGATGAGATATTAGCGCATGCTGATTTTGTTATATGTTTCCACGGAGAAGAGATTGTTTTATCTGGTCATATCAATTCGCTTTCCAGATCAGACATCGTAAATAGTATTTCTGGAAATTTGGTAGATGTAAATGAGTAAGTTTATCTCGCCAGAAGTATTAGAAAACCTGTTGGCTTTTTCATTGGCTGTTTTTATGACATCAATTTTTCTTCTTCTGCTAGGAGTATCACCCTGGGATGCCTTCGTAGCTATTCTGGAAGGATCTATTTTGGGTTTAGATTCATTGAGCAGAGTTTTAGTAATTACTAGTGTGATGTCTTTGTCAGCATTTGCATTGATTGTAACTTTTTCATGCAACATGTGGAATATAGGTATCGAAGGTCAAATGATGCTTGGTGCTATTGGCGCAGTATTCGTTGCACGTACCGTTGTAGGAGATACGCTATTTGCGATACCTTTAATGATAATGGCTTCAATGGCATTCGGAGGCGGATTCGGAATATTGTGTGGGATCTTGAGGACCAAAGGTTCAGTACATGAAATTTTTGCTGGATTGGGTCTCGACTTTGTAGCAGCTGGCCTAATTGTATATTTGGTAATAGGTCCTTGGAAAAAAGACGGAATCGCCTCTACTAGCGGTACTGATATTATTCCTAACATGAGTTGGTTCCCTCATTTGTTTGAATTCAAATTCCCCGTAATTCCCGTACTTTTATTTGCTACGCTTTATATGACATTAAAATTTATTTATTCAAGAACCGCTTTGGGATTGAAATTGAAGAGTGTGGGCAGTAATCCAGCTGCTTTTTCACGTTTGGGTTTGAAGCCTGATACTTATATCCTTATGGGTTTCTTGATAGCTGGAGCTGTGGTAGGTTTAGCGGGGGCAATTCAGGTAGGATCTATTTATCATAAACTTGTACCTTATATATCTGGTGGGTATGGTTTCTTGGGAATATTGATAGCTTTAGTATCGGACAAGAAATTATCGGTTGCTGTGATAGTGAGCATATTTTTTGCTTGTCTTGTTGTAGGTGGATCGACTTTACAAATAAAATTAGGTTTACATGCTAGTTTGCCGGGTATCATACAGGCTTCGATAGTACTGTTTTGGCTCATTATTAAGGCATCATCAATCCATGTTAAATTGATTCGGTTGCTGAGTAGAGAATATGGGACTGATTGAGTTTGAAATAATATTGGCATCTATAATATCAATGAGTGCTCCGTTGGTATTAGCAGTTGTGGGCGAAACCATTTCGGAGAGAGTTGGCATAGTCAATTTATCGTTGGAAGGCTCACTGTTAATAACAGCGATGATAGGATTTGCTGTTGCTTCATTAACAGGTAATGTTTTTTGGGGGTTTGGCGCGGCGGCTATATTGGGAGGTTCAATTGCACTATTGATTTGTTTTGCAAACATTACCCTTTACATAAACATGATAGCCGTTGGATTTACATTGACGATATTACTGGGAAAACTGAGTTCCTATTTAGGGCAGCCTTTCGTGAGAATCCCAGGTCCATATGTTCCCAAAATTGATGTCCCTTGGTTAAGTGATTTGCCCGTGATTGGTAGGTCTGTGGTAGATCAAAATGTGGTGGTTTGGCTTTCCATAGTATCGATCATTTTATCGTGGTGGTTTTTATACAAAACTAAAGTTGGCTTGACTCTAAACGCAGTAGGAGAGAATCCGTATTCAGCAGATTCTAGGGGTATTAAGGTTAAGGTCGTAAAATATGTGTATGGCACTTTAGGTGGGGCGATTGTAGGAGTTGCAGGAGCATCATTTTCTCTACATTCTATATATGGATGGTCGAATGGCCATACCCTTAATTATGGATGGATATGTCTTGCTATAGTTATTTTTGGGGGATGGAATCCCGTGAGAGGAGCCATTGGAGCATATGCCTTCGGTGGATTACAGATCATGGCACTAAAGCTACAAGGAGTAATTTTCGGGCTGTCTCAGGTTCTTCCATTAATTCCTTTCCCATTAATGATCATGTCTTTAATATTGATACAATATAGCCAAGATAAACAATTTATTCCAAATAGAGTAAGAAGCATTTTATTCGGTAATCAACCAGAACATCTGGGTAACACATTCAAGAGAGGATAGGTATTATGAAGAATGCCCTAAGCCCTATAACTGAATTGTGGGGTGAACAAGATATTGATCAAGCAATAAAGCGCATAGCAAATGAAATAAATGACGCTTATGGGCAGAATGAAATTGTGAATCTCATTCCTATCCTGACAGGAGCCTTATTGTTTTCGGCTAAATTGATTATCGAGCTCGAGATACTGTCTCCAGGCAAATGGAAGGTTATACCTATCATGTCTAGTTCTTATTTCAACACTTATGAATCTACCGAACCAGACATAATAATGGTTAGAGATTTTGAGAAGCGGTTAAATATGAATTCTCCTTGCCTAGTTATTGATGACATATTAGATTCCGGATTGACGATACATCGAATCAAAGAATTATTAGAAGGTCTAACTGGGCAACTGACTAGTGTTGCAGTCTTGGTAGATAAAACGGTGAATCGTAAAGTTATGATAAGTCCAGATTATTGTGGATTTTCTTTAGACGAGGATTTGTGGTTAGTAGGGTATGGGATGGATGACAAAGGTTTGTTTAGGGGATTGAATTTTGTAGGTTTTGTTAAAGGATGATTCAGATCCGGATAAATTGTCCTTTTGATGGTAATTCCGAAACTGTGTGGCAATCAAGATAGGTGCAGGTGGATCTTAGACCTCCAAGTAATTGCCGAATTGTATTTTCAACAGAACCTTTATCTCTAACAAGTTTTGAGATACCTTCGGGAGTTCGGTATTCTGCGATTCCGTCGTAGTGGGTGTTCATAGCCTCTTCTGAACTCATGCCGTAATATAATCGGTATTCTATATCGTTTTCAGTTATAGTAGGAGCGCCACCTTCTGAATGTCCAGCAAGAATACCGCCAATCATAATAAAGTCAGTGCCAGCCACGAAGGCTTTCCCTAAATCACCAGATGTGGTGATGCCTCCATCAGATATTAAAAATAAATTGTTATTTGCAGCGGCTTCTGCGCTATCTAATATAGCTGATAGTTGCGGGTAGCCAACCCCAGTTTCAACAGAAGTGGTACATACAGAACCTGATCCTATACCAAGTTTCACTCCATCAACGCCAGCCGCCGCTAGTAACTCAACTCCTTCTGGGGTTACTACGTTACCAGCAAATATACCAACTTCGGGTAGTTCCGTTTTTAGTTCACATATAAGTGATGCGAAATTTGCTATATATCCATTAGGGACATCTAGTACTATTATCCGGAAAAGCTGCCCTGTGCTGTCTTGTACATGGTTTATATAGTCTCTAACATAATTTTTATCGTCCAATCCAAATGTCGGGAATGCGTAATTCAAGTTTAACCCTGTATCAATATAACCAATCCATTCCTCTGGAGTAACGAATTTACTCACTGCTGTACATATTTGAAATTTTTGTAAAGTGGATGCCATTTCTAGAGTGCCTATATAGTCCATGTTGGACGCAATTAAAGGAATACCTTCCCAGGGGATCCCATTTTTGAGTGTGTAATTAGCAATAAGATTCACAGATTTTCTGGAATTAATGGATGAAAACTGAGGTACAAGGTACACGTCATCAAAATTGAGTTTTCGTTCGCTAGACACGAATTTAGGGTGATTTTTTGTCATGTTTTCAACTTTGCTCCTCAAACTCAACGATTTTACTCTATAAGATCTAATTGTTTCAACAAATGGGTGTTGAAGGAAAGCTTCAATTGAGGTTTAATAGTCACTAACAGTGTAGATTTTGTTTTAGGAGGGGAAATTATGGTCGGTTATAAACCTAATGTGGTTTTATCGAACGTTGAATTTGACGTAGTAGGCACTAGACCAATACGGCATGATGGTCCAGATAAGGTTATGGGCAGGGCAAGGTATGCTGCTGACATACATCTACCCGGAACATTGGTAGGGAAAGTGCTTAGAAGCCCTCATGGTCATGCTCGTATTAAAGGAATAGATGCTTCGAAAGCATTAGCTCTGGATGGAGTAAAATCGATTGTTACTGCTGAGGATTTCCCTGATGTTTCTGCCGCGGTATCGGATCAATCAGAAGGTTCTACTGTAAATTACGGATTTTATAGCCGGAATACGATTGCTCGAGAAAAAGCATTGTACAAAGGTCATGCAGTAGCGGCAGTAGCTGCTGTTAATGCGGAAGTCGCTGATCAGGCTTTAGAGCTTATTGAAGTAGATTATGAAATATTGGAGCCTGTGTTTTCTGCTGAAACAGCGATGAAAAAAGGAGCCCCTGTTCTTCATGAAAGATTAGTGACCTTAAGTAGTCCAGCTCAGAGGGCAGGAGGTTATGCTTCAGGAGATGCAGGCGATGGTACAAATATTTCCAATCGTTTTGAATTTACTATGGGTGATATAGAGTCCGGATTTGAAGATTCTGACTTTGTGGTGGAGCAAGAATATAGGACAAAGCAAGTTCATCAGGGTTATATAGAGCCCCATTCTGCAACAGCTCAATGGAATATCGATGGCACTGTGACTGTATGGTGCAGTAGTCAAGGGCATTTTTCATTACGAGATCATACTTCGAGAGTATTAGGGATTCCGGTATCCAAAATCAAAATAATACCTATGGAGATAGGTGGAGGTTTTGGAGGTAAAGGGCAAAGCGGTATGTATTTGGAACCGGTAGTTGTGGCACTATCTAGAAAAGCCGGATTACCTGTGAAAATTTCAATGACTCGTAAGGAGGTTTTCGAAGGAACAGGTCCTACCTCTGGAACGATCATTAAAGTAAAAATGGGAGCGACTAAATCCGGAGAAATGGTAGCTGCAGAAGCTCATTTGATTTATGAAGCTGGGGCGTTCCCTGGGTCTCCAGTACCTTCCGGATGCCGGACTATGTTCGCGCCATATCAAATTCCTAATGCGTACATAGAAGGAATGGATGTGGTTATCAACGTACAAAAATCTGCAGCATATAGAGCCCCAGGATCGCCTGCTGCATCATTTGCGGCTGAGCAAGTGATAGATATGTTGGCTAAAGAAATAGGAATGGATCCTCTTGAATTCAGATTAAAGAATGCAGCGAAGGAAGGGTCTAGGCAACCAACAGGTCCTGTGTATAGGAAGATAGGTTTAATAGAATGTTTAAATGCGGCTCAGCAACATGATCATTGGAATTCCCCGTTAACTGGTCCGAACCAAGGACGAGGAGTTGCTGTTGGCGCTTGGTTTAATAACTCAGGCCCAGCGAGTGCGGTTGCTAGTGTTAACCCTGATGGAACTATAGGTTTAGTAGAAGGTGCGCCTGACATTGGCGGTAGCCGGACAGCTATGGCTATGCATGTTGCGGAAGTTCTAGGATTACCTGCGGAAGATGTTAAACCGAGCGTGGCTGACACCGATTCGATAGGGTACAGTTCGGGCGCTGGTGGTAGCGGAGTAACATTTAAGATGGGTACAGCTTGTTATTTGGCTGCTGAGGATGTCAAACGCCAATTGATTGAAAGAGCAGCTAAAATATGGGAAGTGGAGCCAGAAGACGTTGAGTATGTTAAATCTGAATTGCATCATAAATCTGACCCTGAACTGAAAATGACTTTTACCGAACTAGCTAGAAGATTGAACGGGACGGGTGGGCCTATAGTCGGTAGAGGGACTGCTAACCCTGGTCAAGTAGGAAATGCTTTTTGTGTGAATATTGTAGACGTGGAAGTTGATCCAGATACTGGGAAGACTGAAATTTTGAGATTCACAGCGGTTCAAGATGTTGGGAAAGCCATACATCCGAGCTATGTTGAAGGGCAAATTCAAGGAGCTTCCGTACAGGGAATAGGCTGGGCCTTAAATGAAGAGTATTTTTATTCCGACGATGGTCAAATGCTGAATTCAAGCTTCTTGGATTATAGAATGCCAACTTGTTTAGATCTACCTATGATAGATACGGTGATTGTAGAAGTTGAGAACCCTGGTCACCCTATGGGAGTCCGAGGAGTTGGAGAAGTAAGTTTGGTACCTCCAATGGCAGCTGTTGCTAATGCCATAGCGGATGCAGTGGATATCAGGCCCAACCAATTGCCTATGAATCCCAATGTAGTATTGACTTCGATTCTTGAAAAATAAATTAGTTAGTGCGTAGGGTCTCATACGAAATGTGTGGACTCTGCGCAGCTACATATTCAGTTTCTATCAATTAAATGATCCATTCCGTCATTAGTCATGTTGTCTAAGAAGACTCGTTTCTTTGGTCGCGATGGATTCCTGAACTCAGATATGACTTCATCAGTATATAAAATATGTATAGTGTCATATGTATTTTTCAAAATTTGGCTATGACGATTTGAGGAATAACCACTAAGAATATTGGTTGATATCGTTCGGATACTATCTTTACCGTTTATGTGACCTACTATCTCTTTGACCAGCTGGCTGCACGGTACCCCTTCTGGATTGCTAGAGCTTATAAGCGTGTCCGCTTTTATGAATTCTCCTTGCCCTAAGATATATTGGGTAGTTACTTTAACTGAATCGTTTAGTTTGGGTACCAATTCCCAAAATTCTTGAAGAGTTTCTGGCTTGCTAGGGTCAAGTTTGGATAGAAATAACGTTCTGTCTAATCTAGACTGTTCTACTGATTGAATACTATCGGTGAAACTTTTAGGCATCAGCCCTTTGGTTAGAACAGCTCTCTCATAACCATGGGGAGGTTGCCCGGCGACTGCCCTGATGAAAGCATGACGCGAAGTATAATTATTGAATTCAGGTAAAATTTTTCTTGCTTCCCAAAAATATGAATCGCTTATGAGATTACTGGAATAAAACAGTTTTGCCATTTCTCTAAAATGATTATATTCTTTGAAGTAGAGTTCCTGGTAACTACTACCTACTTGTTTATAATCGTTCGGCTCGGTAGTAATGGTGTTAATGTATGCAGATCCTAGAACCGCTCCCATCATTGCCATATGTACCCCTGAAGAAAACAAGGGATCTATAAAGCATGCAGCATCACCTACTTGAACGTAATTGGGTCCGTAAAGCTGAGAGCATTTGTAGGACCAATCTTTGGTAACTTTAGGAGTTGATGTGATTTCGGCATTAGATAGCATTTTTTTCACTGCGTCCGATTTTTCTAGCTCTGCCAAGTAAAACGAAGTTATGCCTATATCGGCTAATTTATGTTGGATAGTATTGCTATCAACGACAATTCCTACGCTAGCTATATCCTCTGATAACGGAATCACCCATATCCATCCCCCTTCATAAGATTCTATAAATATATTATTCGTGTCGGGGTATGGTAAAAATTGGATACCGGAATAATAGGAATATACCGATAAATTTTGGAATGACGTATCCCATTCCCGTGTTTGTAGGTCCTGACCTATCATGCAGTGTTGGCCACTGGCATCGATTAAATATTCGACGTTAATAGTTTCTTTTTGAGATTCATGCTCTATTTCAATGCTTGAGACTGAGCCGTTAGTAAAATTAATCAAGTTTACGTTCGTGCTTTCGTATACGTTAACTCCATGTAGTTTGGCGTTATCTAGTAATATTTTATCGAATATTGGTCTAGATACTTGGTAGGAATGAGGATATGATTTGTTAGTTTCAGCAAAGTACCAGCTCCATGGCTCTTTGTTGGATCCCCAAATCATGGTTGCACCATATTTTTTTAGGAATCCTGCATCTTCTACTTGTTTGGAAACTCCCAATTCTTCAAGGATAGGTAAACTGGCGGGTAACAATGATTCCCCAATATGGTCTCTAGGGAATTTCTCACGTTCAAATAAATCTACAGAGTATCCTTGTTTGGTTAACATTGTAGCGGCCGTTGAACCTGCAGGCCCGCCTCCAATAATGGTGATTTTATTACTCATTTTTAGATTACTCGAATTGTACTAATATACCATCTGGATCATAAACAAAGAATGTGCGCATGTTTCCGTTTTCATCTTTAAAATCTGATTCGTCCCCAGCAAGTTTCACTCCTTTCGAAATCAATTCTGTGATAGTTGTATTTAAATCTTTGACCTTAAAAGAAAGGTGAGTTATGCCCACTTGATCAAGTTTGATGGGGTTTTGGTCAATTTTGTCATCAGGATGGGAAGTTAATACGAGGAACGGAATGGTCTCTAGCTCACTAATATAGATATTAGCAACAGTTCTGTGGTTGTGATTAGACTGATACATGTGGTCTGACTGGGATCCAGGTCTATTTAGCATTTCTTGAGTTTGATGCATTTTTACATAAAACCCAAGTAAATCTCTATAAAACTCCAAAGATTTTTCTAAATTGTTCACGCATATTGCTATGTGAGCTACGTGTGATACCATCATATTCTCCCCCGTGATTAGTTCTTATGTATAGCGTGACCGCCGAAATAATTTCGCATCACAGCCAATAACTTCGCTCCAAAAGGCTCAGATTGCCTGGAGCGGAATCGCTGTTGCAGTGATGCAGTTATAACAGGTAATGGTATACCTAAACGTATTGATTCATTAACTGTCCATCTACCTTCTCCTGAATCTTCTACATATGGTTTAACCTCAGTGAACCTGTTGTCATCTTTGAATGCTTGGTGTATAAGGCCTAATAGCCAAGATCTAATTACGCTTCCGTTGGACCAAATCCTAGATACTTCTTCCAGGTTGAAATCATATTCATCTGAGGATTCTAGTAATTCGAAGCCTTCTGCATAAGATTCCATTAATGCATATTCGATACCATTATGAACCATTTTCAAATAGTGTCCTGCACCTGTTTTACCTACATAAGCATATCCGGAATTCCCATTGGCTGCTAATGAATCAAAAATTGGAGTCATTTGTTGAAACGCTGTCTGGTCGCCTCCAATCATTAGGCTATACCCTTCTTTTAACCCCCAAATACCACCACTTGTACCTACATCAAGAAAACGGATGTTTTTCTCAGTTAGGTGATTCCCTAGACTTACTGTATCAGGGTAGTGGTTATTGCCTCCGTCGATAATTATGTCCAATGGTTCTAGCAAATCGCTGAGATACCTAATGGTTTGTTGGGTGATTTCACCGTGTGGCACCATAACCCATATTTTCCTCGGAGTTGATAGTTTTGATATGAGATCAGGAATTGATGTACTAGAAGTAGCTCCTGACGAGGCATACTGCTGAGTTATAGAAGGGTCCTTATCATAGCAAACCACTTTGTGGCCATGATTCAGTAACCTGGAGACCATATTGCCACCCATTCTACCCAAACCTATCATTCCTATTTCCATCAAATTGTCCTTTTAAAACCTATCGTTATTTAAGTTTGGACACTATAACGTTGTAAATATTTTGGGCACTGAATCCAAAATGGGTGAACAATGTTTGTCCCGGAGCAGATGCTCCAAATGTATCTATGCCAATACTTATTCCGTCATTTCCAACGTATTTTGCCCATCCAAAAGTACTAGCTGCTTCAATTGAAACTTTTAGGCTTGACTGAGTAATTACTGAAGTCTTATATCTCTCTGATTGTTCGTCAAAAATTTCCCAAGACGGCATTGATACGACATTTGCGGTAATAGAATTTTTATTGAGTAGGTCGTTTACTTGAGCTGCTAGATGGACCTCCGAACCAGTAGCGATAATTGTAACGGTTGGTTTGTCATTTGACTTTATTAGGAGGTATCCTCCTTTGGAGCCTCGTGTCGCATCCTGGTCTCCGACGCTTGATAGGTTTGGGAGTGATTGCCGACTGAGTATGATAGCAGTGGGTCCATTTGTTCGAGTGATAGCTGTGTGCCAAGCTGCAACAGTTTCCACAGAGTCTGCTGGCCTAATGACAGTCAGGTTAGGGATGGATCGAAGCGCTGCTAGATGCTCAATAGGTTGATGGGTTGGGCCATCCTCTCCTACTCCAATGGAATCGTGAGTAAAAACAAAGATTACTCTCTGATTCATTAAAGCCGCTAGGCGTATACTAGGTTTCATATAATCCGAAAACACCAAGAAGGTTGATGTAAAAGGAATAAGTCCGCCATGTAATGCAATTCCATTGGCGATAGATCCCATTGCATGTTCACGTACTCCAAAATGAAAGTTGCGCCCTAACCTATTTTCAGCATTGTAATCTTCAAAGTCATTAAGGTTTGTTTTAGTTGATGGAGCTAAATCAGCTGACCCTCCTATCAGGCCAGGGATATTTCCTGCTATTTTATTTATGACAATACCTGAAGATTCTCTAGTGGCCATATCAGGGGTTGAGTTGTCAAATAGCCCAGACAAGGCATTTCCCCAGTCATTCGGCAAATTTCCTTGGATTTGACTGATTAATGACTCATATCTTTCAGGATGTTGAGATTTGTAATTTTGAATTTGATTATTCCAATGTGTTTCAGCCTGTATTCCTTTTTCGCTGATTTGTGCAAAATGGGCTTTTACTGATTCTGGTACAGTGAAAGGATTCTCGTATTGCCAACCTAATTGCTGTTTGGTTAACACTACTTCTTCAGTACCAAGCGGTTCTCCGTGAGCCGAAGGTTTCCCAGATTTATTTGGGCTACCATTACCTATGACAGTTTCACAAATTATAAGTGAAGGCCTAGATATTTCTGCTTTAGCTTGTGTGATAGCACCGTGGATTTCATCGAGGTTAGAGCCATTGATAGGGCCTATGACCTGCCAGTTATAAGCAGTAAATCGATCGGCTACATTTTCTGTGAAGGATAGATTTGTATCCCCTTCTATGGAAATGTTATTACTATCATATAAGTATATGAGTTTGTTTAATTTTAAAGTACCTGCTAAGGAGGCCGCTTCAGACGCAACGCCTTCTTGAAGGTCCCCATCAGACACGATTCCATATGTGAAATGGTCTATGATTTGATGCTCTTCAGTATTAAAATCTGCTGCGAGTTTAGCTTCAGATATGGCCATCCCTACCCCATTGGCAAACCCTTGGCCAAGAGGACCCGTTGTAACTTCTACTCCAGGGGTAATCCCATATTCTGGATGACCAGGAGTTTTACTTTCTAATTGTCTGAATTGTTCTAAGTCTTTGAGATCCACATCATAACCTGTTAAGTGTAATAGGCTATACAACAAAGCGGAAGCGTGGCCAGGAGATAATATGAACCTATCTCTATTTATCCACTTGGGATTGCTGGGATTGTGTTGTAGAAAGTTCTTCCATAGGACATAAGCCATGGGCGCCGCTCCCATGGGAGCACCTGGATGACCTGATTTAGCCTTTTCAACAGCGTCAACAGATAATAGTTTGATCGTGTTGATGCTAAGCAGATCTAGCGAATTGTTTTCATTCATATTAAAACCTTACCATTAAGCATTCGAGGACACTGGATTATTATCCCTGTATATCGTTTTCAAAACAAGTCTGATCCAGTATGATTGACCTATATTGAAGATTGTTCATTAAAGGAAGTTGATCGAATGGATTACGCTAAGAATTTGTCCAGTAACGGACCCGTAGATGTTCTTACCCATCCCGCATTGAAAGCAGATGTTAAGTATATATTTTCTGTCACTAATACTGTGCCAGAGTGCATTGACCCCAAAGAATACAGTAAAGCTGCGACTAAAGCTATTCATAATAATAGTGTCAGTTTTGGCCCATACCCACCTGCCTTAGGCCATGAACCTTTACGAGAGCTACTTCAAGAGTCTGTATCTAATAAAAGATCTATCAATTGTGACATCGATGAGATATTAGTGACAGATGGAGCAGGCGGGGCACTGAAAATGCTTGTAAATGCTTTCATAGGCCCTGGAGATGTAGTTATAGCTGAACAATATACATATTTGGGTACATTGAGAATGTTGCTTGAAAAAGGAGCTGAAGTTGTTCACGTAGATATTGATAATCAAGGTATCATCCCTGAATCCCTTGATCATATGATCAAAGATTTGGAGGCACAAAATAAAAAGCCTAAATTCATACTGACCATACCCGTATATCAAAACCCGACGGGCATTACATTGTCAGAAGACCGGAGACAGGCAATATTAGATATATCACTTAAATATGACATCCCAATCATAGAAAATGAGTCATATGCTGATTTTAGAATAGATGGCCCTGTTTTACCCAGATCTATCAAATCACTTGATACTCATGACATGGTTGTATATGTGTCTTCCTTTACAAAGCTTTTAGGATGTTCCTTGAGAGTTGGCTTTATGATAGCGCCTAAGCAAGTATTGGATTTACTTGAAGTGCGAAGACCTAGCCATTTGGCCGTAGTAACTGTCTACGAATATTTAAATGAGCATTATGATTCTCATGTTGCTCGAGTTGCGGATATGTTAAAGGCTAGAAGAGACGCTATGGTTAACGCTCTGGAAACAAATTTGCCTGAAGCAGAATTTACCGTTCCGAATGGAGGGATGATGATGTGGGTCAAAATGCCGAAGAAAATCAATTCATGGGACATTTTAGATGAAGCAGTTGAGCATAATTTCAAATACAATCCAGGAGGCGTTTTCCGAGCTGAACGCGATGAGAATCAGTTTTTTCGATTAACTTACAGTCATAATTCCCCTGAAGAGATTAGAGAAGGAATAGAAACATTGTCGCAAGTGTTTAAAAAGCATTTGGATTCCTGATAATCATGATTTTATTGTGAATTACGTGATTCTTGTTCAAATAGATCACATTTTTGATTTTATGATTTAGAATTGTTTGATATATTGAACTTGGTGTCCGAGTGTTCTGTTCTAATCAGCCATTATCTAATCACTCTTACCATTGCCGGAAACGGCATCTCTTTTGCACCATTCTTGGACCTCCTTGACTCGGACACCACTGAGTCAAGTTTGATACCATGATTCAAATGTTTAAAGGATAATAGTTTGAGATACTTTATCTTATCAGTGATCACGTTAGTGATACTTGTATTTTTCGTTGTTACAGCGGAATTTGAGCAGATGTTGAACTCTTTTTTAAGTTTGCGCCTTGAATTCCTTGTTATAGCTTTACTTGTGTATTTTATCTCTTTACTTTTTAGAACTTATCGATGGAAATTCTTGTTAGGGGAACGAAACGATATCCCATCCTATAGTTTGTTTCAGGCAGTTTGTATCGGGTATATGGTGAATAACATTTTACCAATGCGGATTGGTGAATTTGTTAGAGCTTATTTTTTGGGAAGTAAGCATGATATAAATAAAGCTACTGTTTTGGTAACGATATTCCTTGAGAGGGTGCTCGATGCAGTGATTTTAATAGGATTCTTATTGCTTGTGTTGGCATTAAACTTACAGACATTTAGGGATGGGTTAGCAGCTGAATATTTGACATGGGGACTAGCGATACTGATCTTAGCGTTTTTAACTTCGTTTATCTTGATGGTATATTCTGCCCGAAATCCAATATTAATTCAGAAATTAACTAGTGTGATCGTAATTTTTGTTCCACCTAGATTTAAGAATCGATTCACTAACTTTAGTAGTTATGTTGAGTCTGGGTTGACCTCTGTCAAGAGTTCGAAGAGTTTGATTGGCCTAATAGTTGCATCTGTTCCGGTATGGATATCTGAAATCTTGGTGTTTTGTATCATAGGGTATTCGATGGGATTTTTGAAGCTCTATAACCTAAATTATTTAGAAATGTTTTTAGGAATGAGTCTTGTTACATCGTTGGCAAACTTAGTCAGTTCCGTTCCATCGTCACCAGGAGGAATTGGGATATTTGAACTGACTGTGCGAGAGGTTATACTATTCGATACGAACGGACGAATTGATAGGTCAATAGGTGCTGCATTTGCGTTGATAGTCCATGGAATCCTTATAATCCCAGTTACCATTCTTGGGCAAATATTGCTATGGACAAATAATTTATCGCTACGCAATATGATTTCTAGCCATAAAGACTAGTGTGAGTGTCTATCGAGATATCTATTCCTCATCTGCGTTATAATCCGGGGAATCTAATCGACCTCCCGTTCCATCTGGTTTAAATCTATTTGGCCTGAAGGCACTTAGTTGAGGAGTAGAAACTTTATGAGTAATTTCAATTGAAGCTAATTCGCCAATCAGAGGTGCAAGGGTTACGCCACTGTGTGTAACTGCCATATAAGCATTGGGTGTTTCATTAACAAATCCAATAGCTGGGAACCCATCTAGAGGCATAGGCCTATATCCGATAGGTTCGACTCTAGGTTCTGCATCACTAAGTTGTGGTAGATATTGTGTGGCAAACTCTACCAATCTTTTGGCGTTTTCAATTGAATCATCCGTATTCTTGCTACTTTGTTCTCCTTCGCCAATTACAAAGGTTCCATCTATTAGTTGTTTCATATGTACTTCTCTACCATATTCCTCGAGGGAAGGAGCGTATACAATTCCATTCAGTAAAGGTGGCATAGGGCTTGTTTTAACCACTACCCCTGGGCTTGTGGCTTGAGGAAGGTATGTCTCAGCTTTATAGCCAATTTCAGTTGTGTCGATTCCGGCTGCAACAACAACCACATCACATTGTATGGTTCGTGAATCTGTTTTTATCGCCGTTACACTATGATCAGATGAATTGAATTCAAAGTTTTGGAATGATTCTCCTAATGATACTTCTCCTCCTGATTCAAGTATCTTTTCGATGGCTGCCTGTATTACTCTAGGAGGTTCTACTTGTCCTTCAATTTCGCATATGGAAGCAGCAGTGACATCACTTATGACCAAGTTTGGTTCATGATGTTGCAATTCCGTAGTGGTCGCTAATCGTATTGGATATCCATAAGATTGAGCTCGTTTAACTTTTTTGATCAATGCTTCTCCTCTATCATTAGAGGTTTCCCATGTGATCGTACCCCCTAATTTCAGCCCAATATTACCACCTAATGATTGAGCATACCGTGGCCACATTTCCATGGAACGCCTATTCAAATCATGGTAATCAAATGGAGTCTTGCCCGCGGCGTTAATCCAAGCGAAAGAGAGTCGTGAGGCACCATTGGTATAAGTATCTTTATCGATCAGGGTTATTTTTGCTCCATACTGTAGTAGGTTTACAGCTATGGAAGTTCCGACGATTCCGGCGCCGATTACAACAATATTACTTGGTTCAGACATAATAATTATCTCTCCATGTGAATCTATTTCTTGAATCTGGAAGGTCTGTAATCTTTTAATTCTGGGATTTCAACTTGGTAATTTATTTCGGTGGCTACATATTCTCCGACTAATGCTGCTAAGGTGACTCCGCTGTGCATCACAGATATGTAAACATTATTACACTTTTTATCAAACCCCAATACGGGAAACTTATCTTCAGGCATAGGACGGTAACCTACAGGCTCAGCGATTGCGGTCGCACTTTTCAGTTGCGGGAAATACTCTGTTAAATGTTTTAACAGGATGTCAGCTTTTTCTTGGGAGTCATCATTTTGTTCATGATGGTTCCCGATTCCTCCTCTTTCATTGACCATTTGGTAAGACCCATCCACTCTTTGTCTTATATGTACCTCGGAGTGTTCATCGTTGTCGGGGTATGTTCCATCATTTATTGCAGGGCTCATGATTATTCCGTTTAAATTTTTTGGCTGCGGGTCAGTCCATGCTACAACTCCAGGGCTTTCTAGTAGCGGTATGTGGATTCCTAATAAACCGGCAAGATGTTGTGTACCTGTGCCTGCAGCGATAACTACGGTATCACACGAAATAGTCTCTGCGGCGGTGATAACCGAAGTGATCTGATTAGTGTCAGGATCAGTCTTAAACCCAGTTACTGCAGTATCATTGATAACTTGCCCACCGTTTTCTTTAATCTTGTACTGGCAAGCGTCTATCACACGCTTGGGCTCTACGTGACCTTCATTAGGTATGTATTGCCCAAAAGTCATATTTTTTATTTTAATTGATGGATCTTTTGTCCTGATGAATTCTTCGTCTACTATTTCAATTGGATAGTCCCATGATTTTAGAGTTTCGACTCGTTCTCGAGCTGCAGCGGCACCTTTTGCATTATTTTCCCATTTGATGGTTCCATTTAGGTTTAAACCGATTTCCGTCCCTAATTGCTTGGCAAAAGAAGGCCATTTGTTTACTGACGATCTACATAGAGTGTGATAGCCAATTGGGCTTTTTGACGAAGCGTTTATCCAGGCAAATGAATGCGCTGAGCATGATTCTTGGAAGGGACCTTTATCTATTATTATAATTTTGTTGTTCAACAATGAAAGATGGAAGCCTATGGCACTTCCAATAATTCCTCCTCCAATGATGACTACTGTCCTATTGTTCATGTGTATAAACTCCTTAGATTAACTTATAGGAAGACATTGATGTTTATTGTATACGATTTTTGGGCATGTTTACCCACGAGCTCATCTCATGAGGGTCTGTAGTTGGCACCGCTTCGCATACATATTTAGTATTTAACTGGGAGAGGTTTGTTACCCCTAGGAGCTTCATAGTAATTTCTAATTCTTGCTTCAGAATATTCAAAACTCGGGTTACACCGTCGGAACCTGCCGCCGCAAGCCCCCATCCTTGCATTTTCCCAATGGCCACAGCGTCAGCTCCAAGTGCTATAGCTTTTGCCACATCACTTCCTCGTTGGATGCCTCCATCAAGTATGATTTGGCAGTTTCCTTTGGTTGTATTGGCTATTGCAGGAAGCATATCCAAGGTTCCTAGGCCGTGGTCTAATTGTCTTCCTCCGTGGTTGGATACCCAGATAACGTCTACTCCATGTTCTACGCAGAGTTTAGCATCGTCCGGTGTTGCTAAACCTTTGACCATCAATGGTAACTTACAATAATTCTTGATTTTAGCTAATGTTTCCCACGTTACTGACGCTTGCCAGTGGGGTTCGGGAGGATTTCTTCTCGACATCGGTACCCATCGGCTAACCATCGGCCTTTCCCTCAGGCTGTAGCTAGCAGAATCTACAGTTATACATAGTGCTTCATATCCCGAGTCCACTACACGGTCTATCATGTTCTTCGTCCAGTCCCAATCTCTATGTATGTAAAGTTGATAAAACTTTGTGTTGTTGGAACTCTTGGCAGTTTCTTCTAGAGCAGGTTCGGTAACAGAACTAACCACGTGGATAGTATTCATGTTCTCTGCAGCTTTGGAGACCGCTATTGCGGCGTCTGGATGAAACACTTGTAAAGATCCTATGGGGGCCATGATTATTGGTATGCTAATTTCATGTCCCAATATTTGGGCGGAAGAATCGATGCTAGACACATCTATTAGTACTCTGGGTTGGAACGCGATTCGATCGAAAGCTAATCGATTTCTTCGCATCGTGGTTTCCGATTCGGTCGCTCCTACTAGATAATTCCAAGGCCCATCTGCAAGATTTTGACGAGCTCTTTGAATAATTTCTTCGTTTGTGACGAATTGTTCCATGGGGGTTCTCTCTTTTTAGTTGATTTGATTATTGGGAATTATATATTTTGATATGTTTCATTTTACATAAATGGTAAGATTTAGCTAGTTGAAAAATAGAACATTAAGGAAGTGAGTTATGCCATATGGCGATTTAGACTGGTTAGCGCTTACTGAAGAAGAAACTATTGAACCCGAATTACCCATTTGTGATCCGCACCATCATTTTTGGGATTTTCGTTCAGTAAGAATTCCATACCAAAGATATTTATTACATGAATTGATTGCGGACATAAGCAGTGGACACAACGTTAAATCAACCGTTTTCATAGAGACGACTGCTATGTATAAATTGGATGGTCCTGAAGAATTTAGATCGGTTGGAGAAGTAGAATTTGTTCAAGGATTAGCTGCCGCAAGTGCAAGCGGATTATATGGAGATTATCGCGCAGCGGCGGCAATAATTGGCAAAGCTGATTTGAATCTAGGTGCTAGAGTAGAACCTGTGTTAGAAGCCTTGCAATCAGCCAGTCCAAACCGCTTTAGAGGGATCCGATACGCATGTGGTTGGGACCCACATCCAAATATAGAAAATAGAGCTAAACAAGAACAATTGCTAGATTCAAACTTTCGAGAAGGAGCGAAGGTACTAGCGCAAAAAGGCTTTACTTTGGACAATACCGTTTATTTCCCACAGTTACCAGAATTAGCCGATTTTGCGAACGCAGTGCCTGATCTCTCTATCATATCTAATCACATTGGAGGGCTTCTGAGAATAGGGCCTTACGGAAATCGAGATGATGAAGTTATTAAGGAATGGAAAAAAAACATCGACTTGTTATCACAATGTCAGAATGTATATATGAAATTGGGAGGACTAGGCCAACCTAGATATGGGTTTGATTGGTATACTCGAGAAAAACCCATAGATTCAGTTAGTTTGGCAAAAGATTTGGCACCGCTGCTGGAGTACTGCATAGAGAAATTTGGGCCGAGTCGTTGTATGTTTGAATGTAACTTCCCCCCGGATAAAGTATCATATTCTTTTAATGTTTTGTATAACGCTTTTAAGATATTGTCTAAAAGCTATTCGAAGTCTGAAAGAGCATCCATGTTTCATGACACAGCAATTAAAGTTTACAACATAGATGAATGATTATGAGTTTGTTATGCTTACAGATGAGAATAGACAAAAGCTAAAAAAGGTTAGTACAGCGACTATTTCAACCGTTTTGTTTAAACGAGGTTTACGGAACGCTTTTATGGTAGGTCCGAAACCTATGAACTATACTTCTATATCTATGGTCGGGGAGGCCTATACCTTAAGGTATATCCCTGCCAGGGAAGACTTGGATATTTTGAGTGTGTTTGAAGATACGACCCATCCTCAGAGGAAAGGCGTAGAAGAATGTCCAGTTGGTCATGTGATGGTAATCGATAGTAGAGGTGATGCTAGTGCAGCATCAGCAGGGAATATATTGATCACACGGTTAATGGTTCGAGGTGCTGCAGGGATAGTTACAGACGGTGGTTTCAGAGACTCTTCAGATATCGCTAAGTTGAAATTTCATGTATACCAATCTAGCCCTTCTGCCCCTACTAACTTGACTAAACACCATGCTGTGGACTTGGATGTTCCTATTGGATGTGGTGGAGTTGCTGTATACCCAGGAGATATAGTAGTAGGTGACGGAGATGGAGTAATAGTTGTACCTCAGGAAATATGCAATGACGTTGCTACTGAAGCATATGACATGACTATTTTTGAGAATTTTGTTGAGGACCGGGTGAAGAACAACCATACTATATTTGGACTTTACCCTCCGACCGATCCAAATACGAAATTAGAATTTGACAAATGGTTGAAAGCGAGAGGAATGTAAATGGGTGATCATCAAGATGGAATTGAGTCTAAAGTGGATTTGTCTAATTGGAGATTTCCTCCATATAACAGATGGGCATTCCAACACGTGTCTGAATTAGTTGAGTCAGTAGATATAAAGAATGATTCTAGTAATAATTGGGAACTTACCTGTAACTATCAATCAATCGATGATGTAAGTGTCAAAAGTAAAGACGGTTCTGATATCACGTTTGATGAATTCTTAGAGCAAAGTTTTACTGATGGTTTCATGGTTATTAAAGACCAAGAAATTATCTACGAAAAATATTTGAATGGAATGGATGAAAAATCCAAACATATATTGATGTCTGTTTCTAAATCAGTATTAGGTGTTGTATCTGGAATATTGATTGATCAGAAACAGATGTCGGCAGACACTCTTATATCGGATTGTATTCCGGAACTAAAAAATTCGGGTTATGCAGACTGCACTATTCAGAATTTGTTGGACATGACAGCTTCCGTTAATTTTGAAGAGGATTATTATGCAATTTCTGGTCCAATGATCGAATATAGGAGATCCACTAATTGGGATCCTCCGGAAGATAAAATGTCAGGGAAAGACCTTAAATCATTCTTAATTGGCATGGAGGGCAAACCAGCTCCCCATGGGGAAACTTTTAAATACACTTCACCTAACAGTGATCTATTAGGATGGGTCATAGAGCGAAGCACAGGAAGTAAATTTCAAGAAGTCATGTCTGAAGTTTTATGGAAGCCATTAGGTGCTGCGGATACTGCATATGTAACCGTTGATGAATCTGGTTCCCCCAGAACAGCTGGCGGAATGAATATGACTTTACGGGATTTAGCATTGATAGGTAATCTTGTAGCAAACGGGGGCTATCGAGGTAAAAAACAAATCATTTCGAATAAATGGCTTGGACAATTATTTGACGGCAATAGGAAGGCGTGGGAATCGGGTAATTTTGCCGAATACTTTGGTGGGATGCCAATTACTTATCGAAACCAATGGTACACACTAAATCAAACGAATCCTATTTTGTTTTGTGTAGGTATATATGGGCAGTACATGTTCGTGGATTTGAATAACAAAATAGTGATAGCGAAATTTTCTTCGCAGGAATATCCTTTGGACGCAGATCAGAAAAAAGTGATGACAAACGCTTGTCTTAGTATTATTAATCACATCATTTAGACATATTTAAATTATTGTGGCTTATATAGCCACCAGCAGGAGGATTTATGGCAGAAATAATGACAGGTAAGGTCGCATTATTAGAGATGCTTAAAGCAGAAGGAGTAACTCATATTTTTGGTAATCCGGGTACAAGTGAGGCACCCATAATAGACCTGCTTCCTGATTACCCTGAATTTACATATATTATGGCTTTACAAGAGAGCGTAGCAGTCGGAATGGGGGAGGCTTTTGCTAGAGCAATTCAACGTCCAGCTTTTGTGAGTTTGCATGTAGACAGTGGCTTAGCCAATGGAATTGCTCTCATGTTAGACGCTTTGAACTCTGGTACTCCAATGGTAGTGACATCTGCAAATTATGATATTAGAAAAGTGGTTGAAGGAACCACAGATTTAGCCGAACTTGTTAAACCAGTAACAAAATGGTCTATCCAATTAACTCATCCAGATCAAATTCCTGGGGCGATTAGAAGAGCTTTCAATGAAGCTAATACTCACCCTAAAGGTCCTGTTTATATTGGCCTTACCGCTAACGCCCTAGAAGATTCAGCCGAAATGAACATAGTTCCTTCAAGTATCAGATCCGAGAAAATCAGGCCTGATTTGGATAGTATTAAGCAAGCTGGTGAAACTTTGGTTAATGCAGAAAACCCTGCCCTCATAGTGGGAGATAGAGTATCTGATGATGACGCTGTTGCTGAGGCGGTAGAGCTGGCGGAAAAACTAGGATTGCCAGTTTACCAATATAGAGGAGCGGAAGTATCATTTCCTACTACACATCCACAATATTTAGGGATAATGAACCTGAGAAGTAAAGGAAATAGAGAAACTATTAGGTCATGCGATACGGTACTAGCTGTCGGATTGAATGCATTTGAAGAGCTGTTTTATTGGGGAGATGTGATTTTGGCTGAAGGTTCTACACTAATTCATATAGATTCTTCTGCGGTCAACATAGGTAAATCTGAGCCCACACAGATAGGAATAATTTCTCATTGCAAGACAGCATTACACGATTTAAATGAGGACGTTTCTAATAGGCTTGGGCAACTGGATAGTGCTGTAATAGCTAACAGATTACAAAGAACGAAAGAAGAAAGAGCCTATAAGAACGACGCGTTTATTGCGAGTACCAAATCCAAATGGAACCATAAACCAATGTCTGTATCAAGAATGATGCACGAATTTGTATCTGGATTACCAGAAAATGCAGTGGTGGTGGATGACTCTATTAGTAATCGGGCGATAGTTAGGGAATATTTAAGAGGTACTAACAGGGGGGATATCTTAGGGTATAGAGGTCAATCTATAGGAGGTGGCATTGGAGTCACGATGGGAGCCCAGTGTGGATATCCAGATAGGAAAGTCTTTGGTTTGATAGGGGATGGTTCAGCTATGATGACTGTCCAAGGGTTATGGACTGCGGTGAATGACAATATTCCTTGTGTTTTTGTGATTTTGAATAACGGTATGTACAGGGTATTAAAAGTAAACTTCAATATATATCAAGAAGAGATCTTAAATGTCGAGCCAGCCGGAGGAAGTTTGCCCTATTCTGATTTTCCTACTCCTTTTGACATGGCATCTATAGCTCGTAGCATGGGTATGACGGCGGAGAAAATCACTGATCCGAATGAAGTTAAGGGAGCAGTCGAACGTGCTGCTAAAGCAGATGGCCCTGTACTACTAGATATAGTTATAGATGGAACTCTTTGAAATAGGAGTTAGGTAGTTAACAGATCAACAATATTGGCCAATGCGCCAGAATTATCACTTTTGTAAAATTCGGTGTAACCGCACTTAGTACACGCAACAAATGTGAATTTACGATTTTGAACGTTGAATATTCTTGTCCAGAAGCCGCCTGCGACTCGGATGTTACCTTCGTCGTATGAGGTGTTCCTGCATTTATCACAGGCGTATGAAATTTGATGCTTCATGGTAATTAACCTTGTGGGATTATATATACCAATTTGAATTCAGATCTTATTATAATGATAATAGAATAGAGATAGTATAAAAAAATAACAAAAAAACACAGAAAATCTAAATTTTTATGACAAAACTTGCCTCAACAATTCGTAAAGATTTCTCTTTTATTTGTTCACGTTGTTTCGGTGAATTTAAGCCGAGCATGGCTCGATTGGTTTGTGAAAACTGCAAAGGTCCTCTGGTGGTCAAATATCTAAACATATTTCAAAATGAAAATATGGAAAGCCCATTTGATTCTTGTGAAGGCTTCGTAAGTTTAGGAGAAGGTAATACTCCTATTGTTAAGATGGACAGATTGGCAGAACGTCTAAATATATCTGAAATTTTTGGGAAGTTAGAATTTTTGAACCCTACTGGTTCATTTAAAGACAGAGGCACTGCGATGATGATTTCTTTAGCTAAAGCTTCTAAAGTCTCCAGTTTGGTTGAAGATTCCTCTGGAAACGCAGGATCATCAGTAGCTGCATATTGCAGTAAAGCTGGTATCACAGCACATATTTTTGTTCCGAAGTCTGCTCCGCAACCTAAACTGGATCAAATATCAGTGTATGGTGCGATAACCCATAAAATTGATGGCACTAGAGAAATGGTAACTGAAGAGGCGAGCCAGTTTGTGGATCGGAATCGTCTTGTATATGGCGCTCACAAATTAAGCCCATACTTTCTCGAAGGGACTAAAACATTTGCTTATGAATTGGTTAGACAAAATCAAGGGACATTACCGCAACATCTGATTATGCCTGTCGGCAATGGTAGTCTATATGTCGGAGCATGGTTAGGGTTTAAAGAAATGATCCAGAAAGGAATGATTGAGCGAGCCCCATTAATGCATGCTGTACAAGCAGAAAACGTCAGACCAATAGTTAATGAGTTTAGTGGTCGAAATGTCGCCGAAACTGCTCTCCCAACTATTGCTGGTGGCATATCAGTTAGCAATCCCCCGAGATCAAAGCAAATTATAGATATACTCAAAGAGACAGGTGGTCAAGCAATTTCAGTTACTGAAAAGGCTATTTTGAAATGGCAAAAGATTGTGGCTCAAGATAATGGTATTTATTGTGAGCCTACGTCAGCTGCTGCTTTCGCTGGTCTTCATCAACTTACTCAGAACAGATTTATTGTGGAAAACGAATCGGCTTTAGTTGCTATTACGGGATTTGGGTTGAAGGATAATCTGTATATATAGTTGGTTTATATGGTATGTATATCATGGCTGGGACGATTGGGAATGATAAGTTAATATTCGTGCTTGCCAATCGATGAAATAGCAAAAATAATGCTTGGGGAGGCTTTTAAATGTACGGTACAATTTTTAATATTAAGGTGAAAACAGGTCACGAAGAGGCACTTTTAGACCTATTCAGACAATCTGACCGAGTGCCAGAAGGTATGGTAGCTTGGTTCTTGATGAATCCAGATGAAGAGAAAGATTGGGTAGGTGTGGCGATTTTTGAAAATAAAGAGGCTCATCTAGCTAATGCTAATAATCCTGAACAAGCCGCTCTTTTCACACAATTTATGGAACATGTTGAAGAAGAACCGACTTGGACAGATGGTACATACGTCATCGCTGAAATAGTTGGAGATAGGTAATATTACTTGATGAGCCCTAACCCAGGTTCTTTAGGAGCTAGAACATAACCCTCTTCGATAGGTGGCAACTTGTATTGAGCTGCAAATTCGTATCTTACCCAAGGGACTTCTTGCCAGGCAGTCATTGGTGAATTGAATCCCCATTGTATAGAAGCGTTTAAAGCCGGACCTATTCTCATATTATGAGGAGATAAAGCAGTGTTATACAGCTCAGTGAGTCCGGTGATTCGTTTGGCAGCGGTTATGCCCCCGATTTTGGTGATTTCTGGTTGTAGGTAAGTCAATGCTTTGGACTGTAGAATTCGCTCGAAATTCTTTAGAGTATACTCATTTTCTCCCGCTGCTATTGGAACGTTTGCTTTCTCACCTACTTCTTTGATAGTTTCGTGGTCTCTCATAGGACGTACGGGCTCTTCATACCAGGTCACGTTCCCTTTGGCGAGTTCTTTACCGACTTCGATCGCTTCTAGTTTATTGAAATGTCCATTTACGTCTACCATTATTTTCAGATCTTGCCCGAATTCTCTTCTTATATTATGAACATGTACAGGGTCAAGTTCATGGAGTTTTATTGCAAAGAATCCGGCGTCCATTGCACGTTTGACTTCACTAAGCACGACTTCAGGATCGCGTAAAGCGGGTAGGCTAGCATATCCAGGTATGCGTTCATGAACGGGGCCTCCCAGGAGCTGGCACACTGGGGTATTGAGCTGTTTACCTAGCAAATCCCAAAGGGCTATATCTATTCCAGACAATCCCATAAGAAATATCCCTTCATCTGCGTATCTATAACCATAGTCCCATAAGTCAAACCAATGTTTTTCAATCGTCTCAGGTGATTTGCCTATCAGTCGCGGAGCAAGTAGATGTTTGATAACATCAGCGATTGGTAAAGATGTACTACCAGGGTTGTCTAAGCTCGGTATTCCCCACCATGCTTCACCTATCCCAGTGTGGCCTGAGTCAGAAGTGATGTATACCATGACTTGACTCATGTGGTTGAATGAGGGAATTTCTACTTGTATGTCTGTTATCTGGCTCATGATATTAATACTTTTACCTAACTTATTATTGGTGAGTAGACAAGAAAGTTCTCACTTGATTGATTGTGTCGGATTTAATGTCTTCCTGTTCTTTCCATGGATAGACTGTTATCTCTGCATTTGGAGCTAGTTCTCCGACTTCTATTGCTGCTTCATAAGAATGGGACGGTGTGTTATCTGGCATAACGAGTATCGGCGTAGCGCATGAACTTACAAAATCTCTAGATACGCTATATACGAAATCGGAATTGGGCTCTATCCTGTATAGATTGTGTAAATAAGCATTACATTGCTCTAAATTTAAGTCCGGTCTATTTTTAAGAAGTTCTGGGGTCCATAGATCTTTCCCTGAGTCATACATTGAATCTGGGAAAGCGGCATTATGGCCTACCGGTTGACATAGCACGGCTGCTGTAATGCGTTCTGGAGCTTTCTCAATCAATTTTAGGGCGAAAGGCCCACCAATGCAGAACCCCATGAAACCGAATTTTTCAATTCCTAAGTGGGTCATTAAACCTAATTGATCTTCTGCGAAGGCTCCCCATGGATCATCGACAGCTATAGGACCTTTTGATTGTCCGTCGTAGGCATTTCGTTGATCCATCGTAATACACCTAAAGTCGTTTTTGAATTCTTCCATTACATTTATTACTTGTGTTGGCCAGTTGCCCATGTGAGAATTCAGTCCACCCCCTGGGGTGAATAGAATTGGGAAGCCGGAACCTTCATCTCGATAGTGTATTTGGACATCGCAGTTCGTGTAAAATGGCATATCTTTCCTCCTCGCTTAGAGCGACTTAATTAAGCAATTTGTTTAGTAGTTTCTTTAAGAACATTGGCTGGTACCGAGGGAGGGACTCGAACCCACACGCCTTTAAAGGGCAACGGATTTTAAGTCCGCCGCGTCTACCATTCCGCCACCTCGGCTTA
>MDTE01058372.1_pt1 | contig 30348 bp, 30 predicted proteins | sample 811231 | NCBI WGS metagenome assembly MDTE01 (sample SAMN05326651, study PRJNA326480) | marine metagenome | isolation source: seawater | place: Indian Ocean: Red Sea | collected 2010 | reverse complement strand
TTTATCACCACATTTGGTACATCTATGAGTAATTCAAATAATAATAACAGCGGCGGTTTCGCCAAAACTACTGATTTCAAATGGTTTGGAATCGGTGTATTAATTTTCATTTTGATTGGGATACTACTACCAACCCCGGAATCAATGCTTGCAAAGGCAAATGATCTTTTTGGGTCAGATTCATCTGCAGACATAACCCTTAAAGCAAAACATATTCAGCTTACCATTGCATTACTTGCGACTTGCGTTGTATTCTTTGCAACCGAAGCTGTACCAATGCCAGCAGTTGCATTATTGATTGGTCTTGTCCAATTATTCTTTGGCATAACAGCACCAAAGACAATAGCGCTAACCTATGCACACGATGCAGTCTGGTTTATTGCAGGTTCTCTTGCATTAGGAGCAACTCTTGTGAAGTACGGTCTTGATAAAAGAGTTGGTATGCTTGTGGTCAATCTTGCAGGTACTAAAACTAGATCAATTGTAATTGGTATTCTACTGGGTACTGCTATACCTACTGCTTTTGTTGGTGAACATGCGGTTGCAGCAATGTATGTTCCGATTGCGCTAGCACTTTATACATTAACCAATAAATCAACACCATCCCCTAGGTTAGGCACATTATTGATGGTAACCATCGCAGTGGGGTGTATGATTGGTGGACCTATGAGCCCTACAGGTGGAGCACGTAATGCTCTCATGATTGGTTTTCTTGGTGAATATGGAATTGATGTATCTTTCATGCAATGGATTTCAATGGGTGTAATGTATACAGTGGTTATGTCAGTTGTCATGGCATTTTTACTTCCCCTTCTTTTCAAACCCGAAGTCAGTGATTTAAGTGAAGCTGTAGGGTTTCTAAAAAAAGATTTAGAAAAACATGGTGATATGACAGGAAAACAAAAACTGGTGGCTGGTATAATGGGTTTAGTTGTCTTTTTATGGATCACTGATAAATCACTAGTAGCTGATGTCTTTGGATTTTCACTGGGCTTGGGTGGAATTGCAATTACAGGCGCAGTATTATATATGTTATTCGGGCTCACATCCTGGAAAGATTATGAAGAAAAAGTTAGTTGGGGTGTAATTGTTCTTTATGCTGGCTGTATAAGTCTAGGTACTGTCTTTAAAGTAACTGGTGCTTCAAGCTGGTTTGCTGATCAAATAATGATGTTAGTGGCTCCACTTGGATTGAATTCAGGCGTTGGACTTGTAATACTAATGTGCGCTATAGGTGCAGTTCTGACAAATCTTATGAGCGCTGGTGCTACAGTCGCAGTCATCGGGCCTGTTGTACTCGATATGGCAGTAAGTTCAGGTACAAATCCCTTACTCGTAGGCGTTGGACTTGCAATTGCTACATCTATGGCCTACTGGTTAGTCATTGGCACACCAGCTAGTTCTATTGTTTATGCAAGCGGTCAGTTAGAATCCAAAGATTTTATACGTATGGCTACTTTAGGCTGGCCTGCTGCTTTAATAGCTTTATCTGCAATTATTATTTTGTGGTGGATCAACATTCTGGGAATAAGTGTAGCAATCTAAAGGAGAATTATAATGGATATTAACACAATTGTTTTAATAGTTATTCTATTAGTAATGCTTTATGCAATGTCTGAAAACTTAAAAGATAAAAAGTCAGTTGCAGAAAAAAACAGGCAACAGACTCTATCAGAAAAAGAAGAATTATCTAAAGAAGAGATTGCAACATATGGACAAGTTCAAGAGCGAAAAGGGCAACTCCTAAATCTGATAAATGATAACCTGTCAGAACATCCTGAAGAATCAGTTCAATTAACGGAAATTGTCGAAGACTGGGCTGAACTCAAAATAGAAGCTTTTCAAAACAGACGTTCATGGGTAAGAGCAACACCTAAAAAATAAGCGGGATAATTTTTCCTGCTTAATAATAAACCTACTTTTTATTTATAAAAGTTATCTAGATATATCAAATGACAATAAAAATTGTCACAGTTGGAAAAGTAAAAGAAAAATCATATTTGGAGCGAATATTAGAATACATTAAATGGATTAATAATGATGTTCGTATTGAACTAATAATTATTAAGGATAACACAGAGAAAGTTATCAATGCAAAGTTAAATCGATATTTTAATTCTAAAAATTACAAGGTGTGTGTTACAGAAGAAGGAAAGCAATTTTCATCCAAGATGTTTTCAGAATTTATTTTTAAAAAAGCCCAAAATATTATATTCTTTATTGGTGGCCCAGATGGCCACTCCCCTATAATTAGGCAAAAATCGAATCAATTATTATCCTTATCTAAAATGACCCTTCCTCATGAAATGGCATTGATGGTTTTGACTGAACAATTATTTCGGGCAGTCGCAATAAAAAAAGGCAGTAAATACCACCGAGAGTAATCAAAATTTTAATTTTTTATTGATATCCGTTTAGTTCTACCATGGATGGCAGTTAATAAAACATAAGTAGTTGAATTAATTGATTTAGCAATTATTTCAACTGGAATTTCATTTCCATCCTTTTTCCCAAAAAAAAGGACTTCTTCTCCTTCTTCAGGCAAATCATCTCCAAAATCAACCATTAATTGGTCCATACAAACTCTCCCAGCAATTTTATAATGTTTGCCATTATAACTTACGTAGCCATCTTCAAACCATGGACGGGGAAAACCATCAGCAAAACCAGTCTGGACAACAGCAATATTTGTTTCTTTTTCTGTGGTATAAATACCACCATAACTTATCTGAGTTCCTTTTGCAACCTGGCGGATATTCACAATGGGGCCGCAAAAGCTCATGACTGGTTCCACATCTACAGTCATTGATACTTCGTCAGAAGGTGCTACCCCATACATTAACATTCCAACGCGGATCAGATTAAAATATGATTCAGGCATATTTAAGATAGCACCACTATTGGAGCAATGAATATAGTTGAAATAAATTCCTGAACTTTTGGCATTATCAACAGCATTATTAAATTGCTCTAATTGGAATTTTGCAAAAGATAAATCACCTTCATCTGCTGTGGAAAAATGAGAATAAATTCCATCAGGGTCTAGATCGTTCTCCTTTAAAAATTTAAATACCTCATCTTGTTCTTTAAGATTAAACCCAAGTCTGGTCATACCTGTATCAAATTTGATATGGAAATTTGGGCAAGACCCATTTTGATTTTTGAATTTTGCTAATTCTTGTAGATCAGTAATTGCACTACTGTTTAATGTCAAATTTAATTCTAAAGCTTTGGAGAGCAGATTAGGTTGCAATTTAGAAAAAATAAACAAATCATTTTTTATTCCATGCTCACGTAACTCAATTGCCTCTTCAAATGAAAATACAGCAAAAATAATTTCTGGATATTTTAACAAAGCATTTGCTATTTGAACGGCACCATGACCATATCCATTTGCTTTAACCACACACATGAGTTTTTGACCTCCCACATATTGGTGAATATTTTCAATATTTACTAACAGTCTATCTAGATGTATATAGGCTTTTGGTACAATAGAATTCATTTTTGATATGCAGTTAATAAAGATTTTTTCAAATTATCAAAAGATCCAAACGTTTCTGTTGAGCAAGATGAGATCCAGGCGCTAAGTCTATCTAGTGGTAATTTATTCACTAAATAAACTGGCTTATCTACCCAGTAAGCCATTGTGACTTCACCATGCGTGCCTCCACCATATAATACACTTTCATCCCATAATACTATTAAATAATCTACTTGTCCTATCACGCTCCTTAAGTCTTGATTGATTAATATTCTGATAAATTCCTTAAATTTTGTAGGATTGGATTTTTTCCATGCTCGATAATTTTCAGCCCCTAATTCAATAACCCTTTTCTCTGATTCCAAAACAGGATCAATAACATCATGGCCCAGGTTCTCTTTTAACCATTTTGTCATTTTGATACGCCAATCTGAACCCTCATCTTTGGCATTTTCCATCCCTCCTGATAAATAGGCTATCATTGAATAAGTCTACGTTTTAAAATAATAGTATTTGCGAAAGTCCATAAAATGCCTAAAACAATTGATCCTACCAATAATGGCCAATTAAGCACACCTGTTCGAAAAAATATTTGGAAAACTTGAAATGGTATTGATAAAGGTTGCCAACTTAATAATGTTCCAATATTTAAAGGGAAAAAATCAAATTCAATCAAAAATCCATTACCAAATAATATAAATACAAATGTGGTTGCTGTTATCAAGAATAGGGTAGTCTGGGTATCAAATAACAATCCCATAGAAATAAAAAGGTTTCCTAGGATAAAAAGATATACTATCAAACAAAAAAGCAAGACGAGTGATTCCACCCATGTTAAAGGATATGAGACTAGCCATGACATTATAAATAGTGAAATGATCGAAAGCAAAATTGCTTCTATTCCAGCCACAAACAAATACCCACTTACTAACACTCTTTTTCTGTAAGGAGCAAGCGCTATATTAACTAAAACTTTTTTATGAATACGAAGGTCAAAATAATCTCTGTATAAAATGGGGAAAAGGCCAAATGATGATATAATAAATGCAATACCTGGGATCATCCAGAGCTCATAAGGGACACCTATAATACTTTGTCCCATAATATTTTTGAATGACAAACTTACGATTGAGTAGATAAGGACAGGCATTGCTAATAAAATTATTAAACTGGTAATCAGCCTATTTTTCCAAAGCCAAACACGCCGCATTAATAAAGCATGAATCAATCTGAACCTCGTTCTGCAAATTCAGAATCCAACAAATCTCTTAATCCTAATTTTTTTATGTTTAGATCAATCATTAGTTCGTCACTTACTTCTCGGATTACATCAAAAAAAACATTACGGGTTCTACCATAAAAATGAAATATATTATCTAATCTATATGGAGAAACTATGGTAGGGACACTGCATAATTTGTTATACAATTCATCAGTCAAATTTTGAAACTCAATTTGAAATTGATGATAATCTATGGTGGATTCTAAAAGTTTATCTAAATGGCCATCCATAATAATTCTTCCTTCGCGAAAAACCAATATGCGATCATGAGCCTGTTCAACTTCTGCTAATGCATTACTGACATAAATAACTGTTTTCTCACCTTTAATTTCTTTTAATAAATCCCAAGTGAGACGAATGGATTCTGCATCCATATATCCTGTGGGTTCATCCAGTATTAGCACATCTGGCTCATGTACTAATTCTCGAAGGAGCATGGCTTTCTTTTGAATCCCATGTGAAACGTTCCTTGATATTTCTTTTAAATATGGAAACATATTGAGAGCTTCAGAATATTTCTCGACTCTATCCTTGATAGTATTCTCTTTTACTCCATATAACAAACCGGAGAATCTAATATTTTGTTCAATCGTCAGCCACGGGTCTAAATCATTTTCATGTGGGACATATCCAACTAATTCACGTGTCTCAGATCGGCGTTTTTCCATATCCAGGCCATGAATGAAGACCTGACCATAATTGGGATTTTCAAAACCAGAAAGTAATTTCAATAATGTAGATTTCCCAGCATCGTTAACACCCACTATTGCAACAAGACTTCCTCGTTCTACTCCAAAAGAAAGACCAGCTAATATCGTTTTATCACCGATCAGTTTTCCAACTTTTTTTAATGTTATGCTTGCTTCCATATCTTCAACAAATAATTTTTAGTTCTATGAAAAATAGTTTTAAATCTTTAACAAGATTATTTTTAATGTGCTTCAAACCAACTCGTACCAACACCATAATCAACCTCGACCGGAACAGATAACTCCATGGCATTCACCATTTTATCAACTACTAATTTTATCATTATTTCTTCTTCAGATGTTGGAATTTCGAATAAAAGTTCATCGTGAATTTGGAGAACCATCTTGGATTCTAATTTCTGATTTTCTAACTCATTTTGAATTGAACACATTGCTAGCTTAATCATTTCAGCTGCAGTCCCCTGAATTGGCATATTAATTGCCATTCTTTCGGCTGCTTGACGACGAATCGCATTATTTGAATCTGCATCCCATACTTGTCGTTTCCTACCCTTCAAAGTTTCAACCAGTTTATCATTTCTTACTTTTTCTAATATAGAATCAATATAATCCCTAATACCTGAATATTGTTTGAAATAGGATTCAATGATAGCAACTGCTTCTTGCCGAGAAATACCCAATTCCTGACTCATTCGAAACGGGCCTGCGCCATACATAATACCAAAATTGACCACCTTTGCTGTCCTACGCATTTCCGGCAATACATCTTCTATAGCCACATCAAACACATGGCTGGCAGTCCGTGAATGAATATCATCTCCATTACAAAATGCATCAATAAGAGCTTTATCTTTAGAAATATGGGCCATGACTCTTAGTTCAATTTGAGAATAATCAGCAGATAGTATTTTCCATCCTTTCCTTTGTGCTGTAAATGCTTTTCGAATTTCTCTACCCTCTTCTTTTCGAATAGGAATATTTTGAAAATTGGGATTCGCACTAGATAATCGCCCTGTGGCTGCAATTGTTTGATTAAAGGTAGAATGAATCCTGCCGGTCTCTTTATTAATTAATTCTGGAAGCACATCCACATATGTATTTTTCAATTTATTAAATTTTCTATACTCAAGAATTAACTTGGGTAAATCATGGAATTTTTTCAATTTATTCAAAACATGTTCTGCTGTACTTCGTTTTTTTATTTGCGGTAATTCTAAAATATCAAATAAAACATTTGCTAATTGTTGGGTTGAGTTAATATTAAAATCTATAGTTGCTAATTGCTTAATATCATTAATGAGTAATTCTAATTTTTCTTTTAATCTATTTGACATACTTTTTAAAAACTTAGCATCCACGTAAGTACCATTAAGTTCCATTTCCATTAAAACTGGTAATAGTGGTATTTCTATATTTGAAAAATATTCAAATAATTCCTGCTCTTTTAATTTTGAATTAAATAAGTGTGTTAATTGAAAGACAATATCTGCATCCTCTATGGCATATTTCGAAGCCTTTTCCATCGGTACTTGATCCATAGTAATTTGATTTTTTCCCTTACCTATTAATTCTTCTATAGGTATCATTTCATGGTTTAAATATTCCAAGGACAATGTGTCCAATTTATATGACCGAGCGCTTGGATTTAATAAATGGGCAGCAATCATTATGTCAAACTTGATTCCATTTAAATCAATACCATACCGTTTTAATATCAACGCATCATATTTAATATTTTGTCCTGCTTTTTTAATAGAATTGTTTTCAAAGATTGGTTTTAGTTTTCCTAAAACGATATTTAAATCATCATCACCAAAGATAGATTGCTCTTTTTCAAGGTATTCAATAGGTACATACCAACCTGAATCAGCTTTGATTGAAAAACTTAGACCTACAATATCAGCCAAAAGAGGTTGAACTGAAGTAGTTTCTAAATCCATTGAAATAAGTTCAGAATTAGATAAATCCTTAACAAGCTGATTTAATTCATTTGAAGATAAAATCGTTTTATAATCCTTTTTCAATTCTTCCTGTCTCTGAAAGGTCTCTTTTTTTGAATTATTAACAAATTGTTTGATTAATGCATGAAATTCAAGTTCACTGAATTTTTTGGATATGGCTTCAATATTCATATCCCTCGAAAATAAATCCATTACAGAAGAAGCCAATTCAACATTTGTCAATATGGTAACTAATTCTTTACTGAGCTTTGCATTTTTGACACCTTCTTTTAATCCTGTATGAACACGTTTATTGGTTACTTTATCTACATTTTCTAATGCCCCTTCCAATGAACCATATTCTTTAATTAATTTAACAGCTGTTTTTTCACCTACACCTGTTACACCCGGTACATTATCTGAACTGTCTCCCATAAGGGCTAATAAATCAATAATTTTTTCTGGTGGGACACCCCATTTTTCTTCAACTTTTTTAGGATTGTATATTACAGGATTGGGAGATTTTCTTGTGCCCGGTGCAAATAGGGAAATTTTATTATTTATAAGCTGCATAAAATCTTTATCATTACTTACAATATAAGTTTTAAGGTCTTCTTTTTCGGCTTGAATAGCCAAAGTACCAATAATATCATCTGCTTCTACACCAGGTTTTTTCAATACAGGTAAATTCATAGACTCCAACATTTCCCATAAATGAGGAAGTTGTTCCTGCAATTCAATTGGCATTTCTGGACGATTAGCCTTGTATTCTTTATAAATCTCATGGCGAAAGGTTTTTTCCTTTGAATCAAAAGCACAGGCGATATAATCGGGATTTTCTGATCTAATCAGTTTTAATACTTGATTGGCAAAACCAAATAATGCACTGGTGTGCAATCCATAGGACGTAATAAGCGGATTGCGGATTAATGCAAAGTGAGCTCGAAATAATAGTGCATAGCCATCAATTATAAAAAATCGTTTATGGTTGTTTTTTTTATAAGACATGAGTAAAAAAATTACGGCACTCTTAACCAGTCTCCCAAAGTCAATTTATATAAAAAAAGCCCCTTCTAACGAAGAGGCTTTTTAAGTAAAAGAATCAGAGTAGATTTGATGATACTTACATCATACCGCCCATTCCACCCATACCTGGATCAGGCATTGGTGGCACATTCTCCTCTTCAGGTATCTCTGTAACAGCAGCTTCTGTTGTCAATACCATTCCTGCGATGGATGCTGCATTTTCTACTGCAACTCTGGCAACTTTTGCCGGGTCAATAATGCCTGCGTTAAACATCTGTACATAAGTATCATTCCTTGCGTCATAGCCATAATCATCCTTACCCTCACGGATTGCTTGAACAACAATGGAAGCTTCTGCACCTGAATTCGTACAGATTTGACGAACAGGCGCTTCTAAAGCTCTACGCATGATATCTACACCAACTTGTTGATTATCATCAACTTTCACCTTATCAAGTGCTTTGACTGATCGAAGTAATGCAACACCTCCACCCGGGACAATCCCTTCTTCAACAGCTGCACGCGTTGCATGAAGAGCATCTTCAACACGAGCTTTTTTCTCTTTCATTTCTACTTCTGTAGCAGCACCAACATTGATCACAGCAACACCACCTGATAGTTTTGCTAAACGTTCCTGCAGTTTCTCACGGTCATAGTCAGAAGTTGTTTTCTCAATTTGGACTTTGATTTCATTGATTCTTGCTTTTATAGAATCTGCAGATCCGCCACCATCAACAATAGTTGTATTATCTTTATCAGAAACAACTCGCTTAGCTGTACCAAGATAATCGATATTAGCATTTTCTAACTTGTAGCCTGCATCTTCTGATATTACAGTTCCACCAGTTAATACAGCTATATCTTCCAACATAGCTTTCCTACGATCACCAAACCCAGGTGCTTTTACAGCTAATACCTTAAAAGTACCACGAAGCTTATTTACTACTAATGTTGCGAGTGCTTCACCTTCAATATCTTCTGCAATAAGCACAACTGGTTTACCTGTTTGAACTACTTTTTCAAGTAAGGGAAGCAAGTCTTTCATATTACTGATCTTTTTATCATGGATCAAAATATATGGATCTTCCATTTCTGCATCCATTGAGTCAGAGTTTGTCACAAAATAGGGTGACAGATATCCGCGATCAAATTGCATTCCTTCTACAAATTCGAGATATGTCTCTGCAGTTTTTGATTCTTCAACAGTGATGACACCGTCTTTACCCACTTTTTCCATAGCTTCAGCAATTTTATCTCCAATCTCGCTATCATCATTAGCAGAAATAGTTGCTACCTGAGCAATCTGTTGAGAATCAGGAAGATCTTTTGATTGATCCTTAATTGCATCAACTATAGCATCGCGCGCAGCATCAATTCCACGTTTAATTGCCATAGGGTTTGCCCCTGCAGTTACATTCTTGATCCCTTCTGTAACAATGGATTGTGCAAGAACAGTTGCTGTTGTTGTTCCATCACCAGCAACATCTGATGTTTTGGAAGCAACTTCACGAACCATTTGAGCACCTACGTTTTCTAGTTTGTCCTCTAGCTCAATTTCTTTTGCAACGGTTACACCATCTTTGGTTACGGTTGGTGCACCGAATTTTTTCTCAATGACAACGTTTCTTCCCTTTGGTCCAAGAGTAACTTTGACCGCATTGGCCAATTTGTCCACACCGGCTTTGAGAGAACTACGAGCATCAAGAGAATATGCAATGTCTTTTGCCATTTTATATCTCCTTATAGTACGGCTAAAATGTCGCTTTCGCGCATGATTACATAGTCCGTTCCTTCAAGAGCAATTTCAGTTCCGGAATATTTTCCATAAAGAACCTTATCTCCTGCTTTTACGGTCATTTCTACAATAGTGCCGGCATCGCTGGCTTTTCCTGGTCCAACCGCAACAACTTTTCCTTGCTGAGGTTTTTCCTGGGCTGTATCAGGTAAAATAATTCCACCCGATGATTTTTCTTCAGCCTTAGCAGGCTCCACGACGACGCGGTCTGACAATGGCTTAAGGTTTAAACCCATTTGTTCAACTCCTTTATACGTTGATGTTTTTTTTAAATGATTATTTATTAAGAGCGGCGGCGATATTACCGCTATTTTCCATATTTTTTCAACACTTAATATAGTTTTAAAAAGTATTCTTAAGTCGCTACTATTTCAGCAAATATTATACCAATATTTGTTTTAATTCATTTTGATGTATTTATAGTTATTATATTGCCAATATGGCAAGTATTGGCTTTATCCCCCTGTTGATCCAAAGCCTCCTTCACCACGCGTAGTTTCTGTCAATTCGTCTATTAACTCAAAATAGATTGGGCTCCCATCCATGGCAACCAACTGAAATAACCGTTGTTTCACCTCTATCACATAGTCATCATCTTTTATATTATCTACAGCTACCATAATCTGTCCTCGGTACCCTGCGTCAATTAGACCAATTGAATTACATTGGCGAAGTGGCGTTTTGAAGATACTTGATCTTGGCATTAATAGATATGGTTTATATTCTGTATTCTCACAAGCTATGCCTAAATGAATTAGTGCAGTTTCACCTGCCTTAATTGTTTGTTTTTCAACCATAAAGAGATCAATACCAGCATCTCCTTCATGGAAATGTCCATGGTTCTTATAGAGAGATTTTATAGTATCATTAAAAGGTTTAATCTTTAAATGCATGAGCAGGAATTAGTTTAGTTAATTGATTAATATGCATTGGTGTGGAGCCGCAGCAGACACCGATGACATCTGGTTTATTTTTTAAAATTGATTGAAATCCAGCTAAGAAATTAGATGTATCTATTACATCAAAATAATCATTTTTGTAATCAGACTCTCCTAAATTTGGATACGCCCCCCAATAGCCACCCCATTCTTGATTCATAAAGTGGATTGCTTTCATGGTAATGTCCAAGGTGTTACAATTAACAAGTAAACAGTTTATTGCATTTGAGGGGATTATAGATATTACATTTCTTATTGGTGTACCATCTAAAATATGTTTATCATCCTTCATGATAACACTTAGCCAAACAGGAATCTGAATGGATTGTGATAAATCAAGCCCAATTCTAATTTCATGAATATTGCCCATGGTTTCAAATAGGATTATATCTAAATCAGATTCAGAGAAAAGTTCTAGTATTTCACCATAAGTTTCTTCGGTTATGGCTTTCCCAGGGAATTTTTCTGGTGAGTAACAATCTTCAACAGATGTGATTGAACCCGCGACTCGTACACCGTCACTTTTGGCCTTCTGAGCAGATTCCACTGCCGAAAATAAACTTCTTTTTGCTTTCTCTTGTGCATCGTATTTATTATAACCTACTTTCAAGTAGGTCCATTTTGTAGATCGAAAAGTATTAGTCGTAATTACAGATGCACCTGCTTCAACGTATTGTAAATGAATTTCTTCTACAATCTTAGGGTGAGTAAAATTGGCATTTGCAGACCATAGGGGTAATGGGCATTCAATGCCGCGATTTATTAATTCAGTTCCTATGGCACCATCTAGAATAATTGGAGTTTTTCTAATATTGCTATTTTTTTTCATGGAAAATATAAAGAAGTATACTAAATAAAATGATAGCAACACCCACAATGCTTTCAAAAGTAGTTTCTTTAAAAGAATAAAATAAGATCCAAAAGTTTACAATGATGAAAATCACGGGTGTAAATGGATATCCCCACACTTGATAGGGGCGGTTAAGACCAGGTTCCTTTACCCTTAGAACAAAAAACGAGATTACAGTTAAAGTTGTTGTGATAATTAGGGTAATTCCAGCATACATAAGGACTTGTTCAAAAGTAGATGTTAAGATAAAAATGAATGATAATGACAATTGTACCCAAAAAGCATTTACAGGTATTCCTATTTCATTTTTCTTTTTTAGAAAACTAATAAAATCATGATCTTCTCCCATGACTTGCATTATTCTTGGTCCGATATATACATAACTGCTAACAGTAGATAAAAGCAATATTGAAATTCCCAATCCAATTAGATTGGCACCATTTTCACCAAAAATATGAATTCCTACAATGTAACCAACTTCAACCTGCCCTACCATAGAATCCATTGGAGTTGATGATAAAAAAATATAATTTAGCAAAATATAAAGTACCATAACAAAAGCTGTTGCGATAAGCATTGAGCGAAAGATATTCATTTTAGGATTTCGGATTTCTCCAGCGATGTATACAGCAGAATTCCAACCAGTATAAGCATAAGATACCCAAACCAAACTAACTGCAAAGCCTGAACTAAATAATAGCGCACCATCGCCTACTTTAGGCAAGATTGAAATATTCTGTGGAGTATCCACCAAATATCCAAATCCAATAAAGATTAGAATCAATCCAATTTTAACTGTAGTGGAACTTTCCTGGAATAAAGTTCCCCACTTTATACTATTCATGTGTATTACATGAGAAACTAAAATAACAATCGATGCTACTATTACAGGATTTAATTGTTGGAATACTGCAGATAAATAGCTACCTAGAGCCATTGCTGCTAAAACTGCCGGTGCTGTAAACCCAACAGTTGCTGAAACAATTCCTGCACCAAATCCAATGGATGGGTGGATGATTCGACTCAATAAATTGTATTCCCCACCGGATCTAGGAAAAGCAGTCCCTAATTCACTATACACTAGTGCTCCACATAAGGCTACAATTCCACCCACAATCCATAACATGATCAATGGAAAAACTGATTGAATGTCAACGAGTTGAAACCCCAAACTGGTGAATACACCAGTGCCAATCATAGAAGCCACAACAAATGATGATGCTGTACCACCTGACAGATGACGGCTTGCGTCGCGTTGAATCAAATCAGGATTTATAAAGATTAAATGCTAGTAAAAACCATCCAATTATAAAACAAATTCCACCAATGGGTGTAAAAGCACCAATCCAACGGATATTCGTTAAAACTAAAAGGTAAAGACTACCACAAAAAATGATAATACCACTGAGAAGTAAATATGCTGGAATTTGGATTATATTTTGTGATACATGGAATCCTATTCCGCCGATGATTATTAAACCCAAAGCATGGTACATATGATAACGAACACCTGTTTCAAAAATGGCTAAATCATCTGTAGAAAGTTTAGATTTAAGTCCATGAGCACCAAATGATCCAATCAAAACAGCTATTCCTGCCATTAATGTTCCAATAATGACCCAAGTTTTCATTTATAATTCTGATCGATTAATAATAGTTCTCATGGGAAATGGTATCTCAATTCCTTCATCGTTAAAACGACGATGTAGCCTTTTTACAAATTCGTGAATAATTGGATTTTGATCACCGTATTTATTACCGCGGAAATACACCATAAAATCAATACTGGATTGGCCAAACCCCCGAAACTTAAACGCTGGCTCCGCATCCTGATTCATTTCTTCCAGCATGGATCTATGAAGACTGTTTGCAACTTCCATTACAACTTTTTCTACTTTATCTAAATCAGAATTATAACCCACTCCCACAGGAATTTTAATTGAGAAACTAGGGTCACCGCTATCATAATTTTTTACAATTGCATTAGATAGTTTTGTATTTGGGATATGTATAATATTATTAGTTCTTTCCATCATTGTAGTGTTTCGCCAAGTAATATTTTTTATATATCCCATTTCTCCAGAATCCAAACTAACAAAATCACCTGGTTGCACTTTTTTGCTTAAAATAATGTGTAGTCCAGCAAAAATATCTGCCAGAGTATCTTTTAATGCCAAGGATACTGCCAGACCCCCTACTCCTAATGCAGTTAGCATTGGTGCTATAGAAATATTCAGAGAATCAAAAATAATTAATAGGCCGATAACATATACTGTTATCCAGACAAAATTCGTAAACATAGCTGTAGAAGGCAATCCACCAGCTTGTTTTTTTGACCAAAGTTCAAAAAGCCCTACGATCATTTTTGCCGCTGCATGAGTTATGGATGCAATCAATACAATAATTAAGAATTTTGAAACATAAAGTCCATACGGTTCAACGATCTCGACATTTTTTAGCGTAATTGATAAAGCTCCCCAAAAGAACCAAAGAATAATTTGAGATTCAATGGCATCCAGAATGACATCATCTCCTTCCCAGTCAGATTTAGCTGCTGCAGATTTTAATCGGGAATGAATAAATCGTTTGAAGAAAAGCCCTGCAATAATACCTACCAGAATAATAATGAATGGGAGTATCCATTGCCGAAGGAAAGGATATGTTTCAATTAAATTAGAAATTATGGTCGCCATAAAAATGAGAGTTTAATGAAACTTTACGGAGACCAATTGAGAAACGCCCTTCTTTTCCTGTGTCACGCCATACATAAAATCAGCAATTTCCATAGTCAATTTATTGTGCGTCACAATAATGAATTGCGTTTCATCACAGAATTTCGCTAAAACACGTGTGAATTTATGAATGTTAACATCATCCAAAGGTGCATCCACCTCATCCAAAATACAGTATGGACTTGGTTTAACTTGATATATTGCAAATAATAAAGATATTGCTGTTAATGCTTTTTCACCACTGGATAATAATCGCAAAGAGGTATTTCTTTTCCCTGGTGGTTGTGCTTCAATTGCAATATCTGCTTCCAATGGATCTGGATCACCGACTAATTTTAGTGTCGCATTACCGCCTTCAAAAAATAAATGGAATAGTTGTTCAAAGTTTGTTTTAATTAAATCAAAAGTCTCTGAGAATCGTTTACGTGCAACTTTATCAATTTTTCGAATAGTTTCACGAAGATTTTCTTCTGCTTCTATTAAATCATCTCGCTGTATTGAGAGAACTTCTAAACGCTCATTTTCTTCTTCATATTCAGCTTGAACAGCCATATTCACAGGGCCAATATTTTCTATACTTCTTTGGATTTTATTTATCTGAATTTCAAGCTGTTCTTCTGTTTCATCTATAACAAGATTTTTTGGAACCTGTTTATTATATCGATCTCGAATTCGTTCGCGTATTAAACGAATCATTTGGTCTGTTTCGGAAGCTTCTAATTCGGCATTTTTTAAATCTTCCAAAATTTGTTCTCTGTCACGCTGCTCAGCTGCAATTTTTGCTTGAACAGCTTCAATCTGCTGAAAAGTCTCTCGATAAACGGATTGTTTTAAATCAAGGATAGATCTTTGTTTTTGAATCTTAGCATTCAAAGTTTCCAAAGATTTTTCTCCTTCTTTGACTTGTTTATCTAGTTTTGTATTTTGTCTTTTTAAATCAGAAATTTCATTTTTGATTATGTCTTGCCTGTTAACTAGCTCAGCTTGTGTTTCTTTACCTGATAATTTTTTGAACTTGACCTGATCTCGATGAGTTTCTAACTCAATCAATTGAATTCTAGTATCCTGAAGTTTTTGTTGGAACTTGTCCCTCTCTTTACGTGCGGTAAGCATCATTTCGTTAGCATCATCCACCTTTTTCTGGAACGAATCTAATGATTTTTTTGCTTTTTCCATGGCTGGCTCAAGTGATTTCAATGCTTTCTGCGAATCAGATAGGATTTGTTTTGTCTCGTCCAATTCTTCCGTTGCAGTTATTATTGAATCGTCAATTTGATTTGAATTGAATTGCAATCTTATTTCTTCTGTCTCCAAATGGAGAACATCCTGAGATAATTTTTCGATGTTTGTCAATTGAGATTTTAAACCATCTTCGAGGGCGTGAATATCTTTATCAATTGTTACTAACTCAGATTTTATACCATTTTCTTTTGCAAGCATCGCTGTTAATTCTACTGATATAGAATCCAATTTTTTCTGACGACCAATAATATTTCCATGCTCTGAAATCTGTCTATTTTTTAATATAAGGTCGCTACCAGAATACGATCCAGATTGATCCACCAAACCCCAGCCATCTAAATCTGAAGAAGCTATTGCACTTTTTAAATCGTCAACGATAAGTAGATTACCAAGTAAATAATCTGCTAAAACTCCTAATTCCTTGCTAGTTGAAACCAATTCTGATGCCCGGCCTATAATATTTTTGGATTTTGGGAGTTTTTCCAAAGAGACTTTAAGAGATTTTGCTTCTTTTAGCGGAATTAGTGTAAAGTCACCGGCTTGATTTTTCCGGGCAACTTCCATTGTTTTTAATGCAGATTTTTTATCTTTAGCAATAAGGCAATGGGATAAATCACCAAGGCCTGATTCTAATGCATCCCGGTTCGATTCATCAATTTGAAACATATCAGCAACTGTTCCTAAAACTCCTGGAAATAATTTAGGGTTCTCTAGTACAAACCGTGTCCCATCAGGAAAGCCCTCCTTTCTTTCAACTAATTCATGATAAAATGCTTTCTGTCCGATCAATGATTTAATCTCCGCAGATACCTGGTGCCTTTTTTCAGAAAATTTATGCTGTCTTTCTTTATATGATTTTAGAGCAGATTCAATTTTTACAAGTTCAGATTGCGCATCTGCTAATTTTTCACCAGCAGTCTTTTTATTACTGGAAAGTTGTTTATTTTTAAAAATATCTTTCTGCTTTAATTCTTTTAATCCCTTAATCCGTTTTGTGAGTTTATCAACTAATGACTGCTTATCGTCAACTAGAGCTCGAGTCCGTTCAAATAAAGAGCGATCATCACTTAATTTTCGTTGTAAATCCCATCGTTCATTTTGTTTGTTATCCAGCTCTTGGACTGTTTGCTGGTAATTCTTTTCAATGAATTCAAACTTTTCTTTTTCAGATTTATAAGTTTTAAGTTGATCTTCAATTACAGGTTCTAAGTTGGACATCTCTTTATCAAAATCTAAACTAAGTTGTTTCAGACTTTGGATTTTTTGAAAATTCGTTGAATGTTCTCTTTCAAGACGATCTACAGTTAAAAGCGCACCCCGACCCTGTTCAGCCCAGACTAAAATTTTATTTCTTAAATCTTCCCGATCAGTATTCATTCCAGACATGAAAGACTGCATTTCAGAGAGTTCTTTTTCTTGTTCTTTATAATTGGATCGGAATTGTTCTAATTCTCCTTGATGAGCGGAAAATTCTGAGGTTTTTGACTCTCGTAGATGTTTGTATTCTTCAATTCTAGTCCGGAGTGGTGCTGAAATAGATTCATTTCTATGGATTTGTAAAAATGCCAAATCAATATCTTTTTCTTCTAGTATTTGAATTAATGTATTATGACGTTTGAATCTTTTCAGTTGAAGTCCTAAATGATGTACTTTTTGCTCCACTTCCGTAATAATGTCCTGAACACGCTCTAGATCTGCGCGTGTGACTTCAAATTTCCGGATGGTTGATTTTCGTTGAGTTCTATATTTGTGAATTCCTGCTGCTTCTTCAAACATTTTTCGTCTATCATCAGCTGTCTCAGATAATATTTGTTCAATCATTTTGAGTTCAATTACTGAATATGCATCTGCACCCATGCCAGTGTCAACAAAGAGATCCATAATATCTTTAAGGCGGCATTGGGTTTTATTCAAGTAATATTCGGATTCACCGCTCCGATAAACACGGCGGGCAATTTCAATATCATTATATTCTATAGGTAATTTTCCAGCGTTATTGTGGACAGTCATAGAAACTTCACAGACTCCCAAAGGTTTTAGTCCATCCGCTCCATTGAAAATGACATCTTCCATTTTACCGCTTCGAAGGACTCTGTATTTTTGTTCGCCAAGAACCCATCTTATAGCATCTACAATATTGGTTTTTCCACACCCATTTGGGCCCACGACTGTGGTAATGCCTTGGCCTAGTTTCATGACTTCTTTATTGGCGAAAGATTTGAAGCCATGCATTTTTAATTCAGATATATACATGAGCGCTGGTTAGAATGTGGTTCTAAAATTTACGTGAATTCCGTCGAGAATAGAATAGCGATCTAAACTAATATTTAAAATTAGTTTGGATAATTTGAGTCAGTGTGATTTTAATGTAATTACTCAAATTTAAACTAATCTTATAAACCACTAACCTGGAGGCCAGTCAAATTTCCTGCCACCAAGCAAATGTAAGTGAATATGAAAAACAGTCTGACCGCCAGCTAAATTGCAGTTAAAACCTAATCTGTAACCAGCATCGGCGACACCTTCTTTTTTAGCCAATTCCGAAGCCGTTGTGATAAGCTGACCTACTAGATCAGTATGTTCAACTTTTAAATCATTTAAAGTTGAAATATGAATTTTTGGAATAATCAAAATATGAACTGGTGCTTGTGGATTTATATCTCTAAAAGCAAGTATCTTTTCATTTTCATAAACTGTATCAGCAGGAATTTCACCGATAATAATTTTGCAGAATAAACAATTATCCATTGGAATTACCTATCCAATAATTCATTTAAAATAGCAAGAGAATTTATGGCAGCAGTTTCAGAACGAAGTCGTCTATCTCCTAGTTGATAAAATTCAACTTTTTCTTTTTTCATAATTTCAATCTCCTTTTTAGTGAAATCTCCTTCAGGGCCAATGATAACAATAACCGTTTTTATTTTATTAAATTTTAGTTGAGATAATTTTTGATTTGATCCAATCATAGCACACACCTTATACCCTTCCATTATTAATATTTCTTTTAGGTTTTGAGGGAAATGAATTCTTGGAAAATTTGATCTTAATGTTTGTTTTGATGCGGACTGGAGCAAATTTTTACATCGTTCTAAATTCAATTTATTCTTTACACTACGCTCCATCGAAACTGGATAGATTTCTGAGACACCTAACTCAGTTGCTTTTTCAAGAATAAATTCAAAACGATCCTTTTTTACTAATGCAGGAGCTAAAATAATCTGGATATTATTTTCTCCTAAATTGGTATATGTTTTCAGAATATTACCAGTAACCAGATTATCTAATTCTTGGATGATTCCATGATAACCTTTTCCATGCCCATCCAATAAAGTAATTTCATCACCGACATCCATCCTGAGAACATTTATAGCATGTTTAGATTCGTTTTTATCTAAGGTAAATGTACCATTCAGGATTTGCTGGGGTGAAACGTAAAAGGCTTTTTTGGGGATCACTTTGCGATTCGGTTAAAAGAAACATGAATCAGAAATCCAGAATAATCATTTTTACCATCAGATATCTCTTTTAGAGGTAAATATTCATATCCCACCATGACTGCAACCGATGAACGACCCGCAAGCATAAAATCAATACCAATTCCCAAAAAGCCTCCAGGTGTAAACTGCGTTTTTGGATTCTTCCAACGTTGCCTAAAAGTACCATATTCTTCACCATCAGCCGTGAAGACTGCTCCTGCTTTCAATCCAATAAAGGGAGCAAAGTTATTCTCAATCTTACCAACAAAAGGATAATAATTGACACCTGTGAATAAAGGAACCATGAATAAACTTTTCCCTCCAACCGTTTTATACTGTCCGGTATAATAATCATAAACTATAGTTTCCTCTTCTGCTTTAATGTCATAAAGTCTTATTTCACCATTGACTGCAAAAACTCCTGATATATGTACATATTGTCGTCCAATAAATAGGCCTGAACCACTGGAACCAATATCTAAGCCCAAACCATTTGTTATTTGGTCAAATTGGCCTATTAGTAAAACAGGAAATAATGTAAAAAGTAATTTATTCATATGTCAATATTACTTTACCAAACTGTTGACCTGATTCTAAATATTGATGAGCAGAAGCAATTTCTTGGGCAGGAAATATACGATCAACTACTGGATTTATTTCACCATCATTTAATAGTTTCAGCGCGCCATCAAAAGCAGATTTTGAACCCATAGTTGAACCTAGAATAGATTGCTGCTTAAAAAACAGATGCGTAAGATTAATTCTAGCATCATTACCAGTTGTTGCGCCACAGGTAACAATACGACCCCCTCTAGCTAGAATTTGCATGGATATGTCCCAGGTTGCAGACCCAACATGCTCAAAAACAACATTGGCACCCTTACTATCAGTTATTTTTTTAACACAGCTGATAATATCGTCAGACTGATAATTCAGAACATACTGAGCACCAATTTGAGTTGCCTTTTCACATTTTTTATCAGAACCTGAAACAGCAATCACTAAGGCACCCAAACTTTTTGCAATTTGAATTGCCATTGATCCTACTCCTGAGCTGGCACCCCAAATAAGTATACATTCATTTGATTTTAGTTTTGCCCGATTTAATATCATTTGATAAGATGTTTGGGCTACTAATGAAAATGCCGCTGCTTGTTCAAAATTTAAATGATTCGGGAATGGAAATGCTGTTGAATTTTCAACTACAATTTTCTGTGCATTTGTTCCTTGACAGTTTTCTCCTCTGATACCCATTTTATCACACAAATTTTGTTTTCCCGATTGACAGGCTATACAATGGCCACAAAAGACTAATGGTTGGATCATTACTTTTTGACCGATGCGGTTCTCATCTACATTTTCACCAACAGAACTAATAACACCGGCAGCATCGCTACCAGTAATTAAAGGAAGCGGAACTCCGGGAATCCCTTTCCGTACCCATATATCAAGATGGTTTAAAGATGTTGATTTAACATCAATTAAAACCTGATTTCGTGAAGGTTTGGGGTCAGAGATTTCATCCCACTTTAAAACATTTAATCCACCATGCTCATATATTCTGACTGCTTTCATATTTTATTTTTTTCATCCAGGCTATATTTACCGGGGCCGATAAGAAAAATTGTTAAATAAACTATCATATAAATAAATGCAGATTCAGCACTTTCACCATCAGCTAAATGATAGACACCTGCAAAAAACATTGTAAGTATTAGGAAAAGTGATGAAATCCGTGTTTTATATCCAATAAAAACAAACCAGGATAAAACTCCTTCACTAAATGCTGCCAAAAAGCCAAATAATTTAAAACCAAATGTGATCCCAAAAATTGTGAGTACTGCTTCTCCTAGCCAATTCCAAGTATCGATACCATTTGTAATTTTTCTCATGCCATGATAATAAAACATATAAAATGATGGAATAACTCGCAGAGTAAGCAAAGCCCAATCTCTACTACCTTCAAATAAAGAATCGTTATTTAATAATTTTTTAATGATATTCATTATTATCCTCAAATTCTGCATCCTGTATATTCATTTTTTCTACCTTGGATCTGATGCTGGACTTTCTTTTTTGTTTTTTTACTGATTGATTGAACTGAAACAAAGAAAACAATGGTTTGGCTATTTTATACAGGAAATAACAAATTAAAAAAATGAGTAACCATTTCAATTTTAATTCTCCGAAACTGGATTGAAAAATTTAGTACCAGAAACTGGTTGCCGGATATATTTGATCACTTCTCTTAAATCATTTTTATTGTGGACAAAATCAATGTTATTAGTATTTATAATTACTAACGGTGTCTCCTGATATCGGAAAAAATATTCAGTGTAAACCTGACTAAGGGCATCAATGTAATCATAAGTAATATCTGTTTCCATTTCTCTACCGCGCTGAGCAATATTTTTCATTAAAGTATCTGTATCAGCCTGTAAATAAATCACCAAGTCAGGTTTAATAATATTTCTTTCTAATAGATTGGCTACGGTGTCATACAATTGCATCTCTTTTTCATTTAAGTTAAGAGAAGCAAACAACCTGTCTTTCACAAACATATAATCCGTGACCAAAAGTTTTTGAAACATATCAACTTGTCTGAGCTCTTGTTGTTGCCTATACCTCTGAAGTAAAAAAAAGAGTTGAGTCTGGAATGCAAACCGTTCAGGGTCTTTATAAAAATCAGGCAGAAATGGATTTTCATCAAATTCTTCAAGAACAAGTCTAGCACCCAAATCTTTTGACATCAAATTTGCCAAACTCGTCTTGCCAACTCCAATTGGCCCTTCTATTGCAATATAAAATAAGTTTTTCAAGCTTCAGTCTCTATTCTGTGATGTACAACCCGTGATGTGTCTGGACAATGATCAATTAAATCATTAATTGTGAATTTTGAATGCGGAATTTTAAAATTTGGTTCTATTTCAGCAAATGGTAATAGTATGAATTTTCGAAATCCCAACATGGGATGTGGCAGTGTTAATAGTTCAGTTTCAATAATTGCATCACCATGTAATAAGATGTCTATATCTATTAATCTTGGCTGGTTTTTTTCTCTTTCTTCAGATCTGCCCAGCATTTTTTCAATACGTTTTGTTACATCCAGAAAGTCAAAGGGTTTCAAGGTAGTTTCACATTTTACAATTGAATTAAGAAACTCCGGTTGGTCATTATTGTATAATGGCTCCGATGCATAATATGATGATGACTCTATATTAGAAATTTCAAAATTAATGGCAAGTGCCATAGTTGCCTGAGCTAAGTTTGACTCACGGTCTCCTAAATTTGATCCTAGAGATAAATAAACTTTAACAGACTTCAATTACAACTCCCTAATAATTTCAACCTCAACAGTATCCAAATTAGCCATGATTGGTGCGTGTGGTTTACGAATTCTAATAACAACTTTCTGGATTGAATACTTATTTAAAAGTTCAGTACAAATTTTTTCTCCAACTGTTTCAATCAGATTATAGTCTTTTTCATTGAATAAGGTAGTGATCAGCAACACTGCTTCATCATAATCAACTGTATCTTTTAAGTTATCAGATTTTCCTGCTATAGAAAGATCAGTATACATTTCCACATCTAATTCAAATAAACCACCCTTATCTTTCTCAAAATCATAAACACCGTGCTTTGCTGGTATTCTCAGGTTATGTATTATAATCTTATCCATTTAAAAATATCTGAAATTCAATGAAAAGTTAGCAGGAATTTAAGTAACTACCCTAGTCACAATTTCCTAAACAAATCAATATGGTATCCTACATCAAATACGGACGCATAGAATCCAAGGATTGCACTGCTAAGGAATATTAAGCTAAAATCAGAAACAGGAATTGAAATTTGAATAGGCTAAATACGGTATAATAATTTAAAGAAGAGTATTACATACAATATAGAATAGAACGAAAACAAATAACACTAACCACCTCATTGTTTACAATAAGTTTAAACCCAGCTACTTTATAAATCTTGAGCCAATTTTAAATAAATTTAGGCTGAAAGGTTCACATTATTCTTTTCCTGGTTTTATTTTATCAAATTTAAGGTTTTCATATTTTTGCCACATGGTTGCCCCTGATGCATCCGCAAATCGATAGGCAAATTCCAGAGCTTCATAAAATGGGCGATTGGCATATTCACCATGTGAATAAAATTCATCGATCCATTTAGCCATTTCTGAGATTTTAACTTCTTCTAATTTATCAAAAATTCCATAAACCAATTCAGCGCGATTATCATAATACCATTCTGTTATTCCACCATACCCTACTGAGTTTTGGAGTTCTGTATGAGTTTCATAAACCTGAGTTAAATATGAAAAAAGGAATGTTTCCTTTTCGCTTTTAGATAAGGTTTTCCAGTAAGTCACCACTGGTGAAAGTTTTCCGGGATCGTTCTGACAAAATAAAATTGACATAAGGATAAATGGAATCAATTTTTTCATATTGGACTCTTTTTAATTATCTTGGCTGAATTAGTTAGCTGAATAATACAATACCATTGGATAGATGAACAATGCTAAACATCAGTAGGCTCAACCCAGTCTCCATGTGAAGCTATCAATTGTATAAGGGCTTCTACTGCCTGGCCAGATGGAATATTTTTTTTCACAACTTCCTGACCTTTGTATAATGAAATTTGGTCTTCACCTGTTCCAACATAGCCATAATCTGCATCTGCCATTTCACCAGGGCCATTCACTATACAGCCCATAATACCAATTTTTACACCTTTTAAATGATCGGTTCTTCCACGAATCTTCGCAGTAGTCTCCTGAAGATCAAAAAGGGTTCGGCCACAGGATGGACAAGAAATATATTCAGTTTTTGATATTCGAGTCCTGGTTGCCTGTAGGATACTAAATGCAGTTTCATTTATAAATCCCAAGTTTCCTTTGGACTTTAACCAGATACCATCACCAAACCCATCTAATTGAAGTCCGCCTAAATCTATTGAAGAATAGAGCAAAAACTCATCGCTTGTGTTTGCTGAAAAATCTATTTTTACAATGACCGGATTTAGAATCTTAAGCTTAATTAATTCAATAAATTTTAGACGTAATGCAGCATAACTATTTTCTTTATTCGATTCCAGAATCAAAATTGTTTTTGGTGATAAGGATAAATCTCCTAGATATATACTTGATTCTAATTTTAAAAATGAAATTTGCTCTGGGTTAATAGAATCCAGCTCATAAGAATTAAATAAGGGATAATGTCTTTCACTTTGTTTAAAAGATCTATTGTTTTGAATGATACTTAAGCTACCAGGTATTTCAAAATCAAGCTTATTATCACCAATAAATAAATAATCCAACGCTTGATCAGAAATATGCCACTTATCCTGTGATTTTGAATACAAATAACCAAACGAATTCAAATCATTATGACTAATGGATTTTGAATTTGAAATATCGCCTATTACACGTGGTACTTCTTCATGCCCTAAATTTAAAATTCTGTTTGATTTACGCCTTTTCCTGAAAAATGGGTCGTATGGTATTGAATCAATTTTCGGTATTTCACTGTGATTTTTTCTTCCAGAATAACGATCTACTAATAATTGAGCTACAGGAATTTCAGCTTCCGGTTCCTCTGTAAGCGATACACGGATTGTATCACCCAGACCATCTTCTAATAATGTACCGATCCCAACAGCTGATTTGATTCTGCCATCTTCTGCTTCTCCTGCTTCTGTTACGCCTAGATGGAGTGGATAATTCATCTTTTCTTCAACCATAGTCTTTACTAAAAGTCTGTATGCCTGAACCATGACCTGTGTATTACTTGCTTTCATTGAAAGTATTATATCATGGTAACTTTCATTTTCAGCGATCCTTAGAAACTCCAGAGCTGATTCCACCATCCCAAGTGGTGTATCACCATATCGGCTCATAATTCTGTCTGATAAAGATCCATGATTTGTACCAATTCGCATAGCAGTACCATTTTCTTTACAAATTCGAACTAAAGGTATGAATCGTTCTTTTATTCTCTCCAGTTTTTCTGCATACATTGCATCGGTGTAATCATGAATTTCAAACTTTTTCCGATCAGCATAATTGCCAGGGTTTATGCGAACTTTTTCAACAATTCTTGCTGCTATTTCTGCAGCATTGGGAGTAAAATGAATATCTGCGACCAAAGGTGTTTTAAATCCTTTACTTCGTAATCCATCTTTGATTTTTTGTAAATTTTCTGCTTCTTTATTACTTGGTGCGGTTATTCGTACGATCTCACATCCTGCATCGATCATTCGAATTGATTGTTCTATAGTACCATCTGTATCCATGGTATCCGTTGTGGTCATGGATTGGATTCGTATGGGATTTGTCCCACCAATACCTACATTACCAACCATAACTTCACGTGTTTTCCAGCGCTGGTAGTTTGTTAGACTTGGACAATAAAGTTGCATGACTAATTATACGGTTTTTTTAAATATTGCTTTGCTTTATTCATAGCAGATGAATAATTATCAAGTGCAATACATTTTTCATAATTCAATTTTGCTTCAATTCTCTTTTCTAATTTATCATAAATCATACCTTTGAGAAGATAAGTATTGCCAAGAACTATATCCAACTCAGCAGAATAAGTATTTATCGAGCTATTTACTAAAGTAAGAGCATCTGTATAATTCTCTAAATGAAATTCTAGTAATGCTCTTTCATAATCTAAATATGGTATATACCATTCTCGTTGGCGTGCTGTAAGTTGAGAAGACATTTTATCCATTTCTTTGATTTTTATTTCTGATTCCCTTAGTTTATTTGTCCTAATCATGGATTCTAGGAAAAGAATATTAAAATAGTAATTACTGGGGAAATGTTCTACTAAGTCTTTAGAATGCTTAAAAGCCAGTATTGGTTCATCTTCAACCCAAAGATATAAAAATCCAAGAATCCCTTTTGCTTCGATCCAGGCCCATTCACTTTCATTAGCTGCTCTAGAAATTTCTATCAATCCTGATTCGCGTGAAGCATTTAATCCATAAAATTCAACTGTCCATTTTAATAAAATATTACTTAACCCTGAATAATACTCAATAATACCTATAGGTAATCTAGCATCTAATAAATGAGGAGCTTCTTCTGCAACATCATCTATTATAGTAAAACCCTTATAAGCTCTAAACAATGTTCTGAACCATTCTTTTTTTCCTAAGCTGAGTCTTGCACTCAACCCAATAGCGGACCCTTGATATAAACGGTAAACTGGATTGTAATCATATGCTTCTACCAGTTTGTCATATACAAGTTGTATCCCTCTTAAATCATTTTCGAGAATCTTACGGTTATTATCAATTGAATCATAAGCCTGACTACGAACCCACCTTGCAGCCGCCCAGATAAAATGTACTCCAGGATGATCCGGATATAATTTTCTTGCTTGAGTTAGTAATTCAATTGAGTGGTCAAATTCATAATTATAAAAAGCATATACTCCTTCTCTTATAAGTTTATCTCCCTCATAATAATCTTTTGTTAATCCAACCGTAATAAAAATTAAAGGAAGAATCTTTTTAATCACTTTTAGATAAGTAAAAATCTGAATTAGAAGTTAGGATTTATAATTGAAAAAAGTATTTCCACTGGAAATGTATTATAAAATAAAAATTGGCGAAAAATACTAAATCTAAGATCCTTGAGATGTTAAAATAAGCCATCCGCGTGATTCATTATTATCTGGTTTTAATTCCAGGCTCTTTTCCCAGCTAGCACGTGCTAATTGTTTCTCATCCATTTTCCAATAAGTGATACCCATACCCATGTAAGCATCTGGGTTATCCGGACTCAATTCCAACACTTCCTGGTATGCAACAAGAGATTCATTGAACATACTTTTTTCTCTATAAAATTTTCCTAATACGCTCATAGCTCCCGGTAACCAGGAAGACGTATTGTTATTGACTGACAGAGCATTTTTAAAAGCTTGCCGTCCCATTGTAGGATTACCTATCCTATTGTATTCCACAGCCATAACGTAATAGGTCTGAGGTAATAAGGTTCTCACTACAGCATCATTTGGTCTATAATGCAATAAATCTTCCCAGGATGCAGCTGTACGGCCCCATTCATGAGCATTAAAATAGCTTAGACCCTGCATATATCTGTAATCGGGGTTTTCCGAATCTAAATAAACAGCATCGCTAAATGATAGTGCAGCATAGACATATTTTCCTTGTTCAAAATACAGATCTGCTAATGACAAATGGGGTTGAAGATCCTTGGGGTTTAGTTTTATGGCTCGCTGGAAGGATTTTTTTGCTTCTTCTGTCCGTCCAAGTTTTAAATAATTTTCACCCGCAAGTTGGATAAACCCGGTATGGGTGGGATGTTTTTCAGATGCTTCTTCAGAAAGATTTAATGCTTCAGTGTAATCACCTGATTCCATTTTCCCCCTGATTATTGTAAGTTGTTGTGCTGGCCCATCTGGTGCTTTTTCTGAAGACATCTTCAGAATATCATTACTGAGTTTCCGTTGTTGATCTGTATGGACATACATAGACATTGCTTCTATAGTAGCACCGTGATTAGGATCTAAATACAATGCTTCTTCAAATGCATTTTTAGATTTATGGTATTCTCCTAAAGTAGCATATAATGAACCTAAGAAAAAATGTGCATCCGGATTATCCGGATTTTTACCAACTTCTCTAAGATAAACTTCTTTAGCAGCAGAATAGTCCCCATTGGCTTCATAGTGCATTCCTAATTGTCGTTGAACATATAAATTATCAGGATTAAGGTTTGCTTCTTTCTCAAAATCATCTCTACTGAAAAAAGGTTTTGAATCCAGCGAGACAATTTTCTTTTTTGGCTCTTCCTGATAAAAATATCGTGTGGCTCGTGCTAATTCTTTATTTGATGCTTGGAGTTCACCTGTAAGGTTAAATAATTCATCTGCATATGCAGCGGTGTTAAACCTATGAGATTTTTCTCCTATTGAAGTTGATTCAATGGGCTCAGCATTAGATGTTGTAACAGATGATGATTTTTTCTTTCCGGAGCTCTTTTTCTTCTTTTTCTTACTTGTAGATTTCTTTTTAGATTTTTTTCCTGAACCTTTCTTCTTTCTCTTACCTGTAGATTTCTTTTTAGATTTTTTCCCCGAACTCTTTTTCTTCTTCTTTTTCTTCTTCTTTTTCTGTTGTTCTTCTGAGCCAGCACGTACAAACCCTACTTCTGATATAGGTAAACTTCCCATTAGAATAATACAAATTAGTAATCTGGTGATGAATTTCATGGCCTCAACTTCTCGGATTATCATGAAATTTACGCAAAGAGATATTAATCCCAACAATTTTATTTACATACAACAAGTGATTTTTTTCATCATTAATAGCGATGAATCCTATAGGGTTATCGTTAAACTTCATTTTTTTCTTGCAAAAGAAATTCCAAAAACACTTATCGCTAAAATATTTAATAATAATTCTCCGTAGGCCAGTACTTTATTTTCGAAATAAAATGGGAAGTAAGGCGCAACAACCATATCCCAAATTGGAATTTGCCCCTTTTCCGGTTGAATAGGATAAATCCAATACATGGTTTCTGAAAATGGGAAAAACCAGCGAATTCCAACCGTTCTTGCTGTAAGCCAATCTGTGATTAAATGAAGCATAGCCCCGATAAAAATAATTAAAACAGTTTTCTCAATTATTTTATCTTTTCTGAATTTTCCAATTCCGGTTCCAATCAACAGAACAAAAATCCAAAAAATCGGTGCGTGGAGAATGCTGTGATGGCCGGCAACCGTATTTGACCACAAGCCATCAATATCCGGGAAAACAGTCGAAAAAATCAGTAACAAAATCCATTTTGAATCTTGTTTGGCAATTTTACCGGCCAAATAACCGGTGGCGATATGTGAATTAACGAACATATAATTAATGTCCGCCGCCGACTTTGCAACAGCCTGGCAACGCTTCGTAAGCCACAGGGTCCGCCAATGTTTCATTGGCTTGATACCCTAATTTTGAAATGGCTGATTCAATCGCTGCAAGATTTGCTACATTTGGATCATGAACCACGTGGGCAACTTTATCTTCCATAGACACGTGAACCGACTTGACACCTTTCAAAGTACCTAAACCTTTTTCGATGGTTTTTTGACACATGCCGCATTGAATTGTACTGACGCTTACTTCAGTTTTTGCATCTGCACTTCCACAACCGATTAGGGTTGCAATTAGGATTGATGAAAAAATAATTAATAAATGTTTCATAGTTTTCTTTTTTAATTAATGGTTTAAAACACAAATCCGATACCTGAATTTAGAATCGGTTGTGCCTTTTCAGTTCCTGTAATTGGCATTTTTAATTTGTATTGAATTATTGTATTGTGTATTTAACGCAATAAATGATGTTATAGCTATCACATAAATGACTTTATGAAAGCATTTCATACTAAATCCTTTTGTTTATTTTTGTGACAATGCTTTTTGATTCGTTCAAAAAGCATGAATTGAAAAAGGATTTAGTTTAACAGATTAGGGGTATAAAATATTCCGGTGGGTGTTGGAAAGAAAAGTTATGGATGGGTTGAATCGAAGGATGAAATTGATCCAACTCAAACCAAATGTGCATTAATTCGGAAATGTCATATTCTTTGGAGACATTTACTTCATTCAGTGGCGCTGCCATGAGCGGAATGAATGAACTGACGCGACATTCTGACATTTCCATGGGACAATCCATGGGTTTGTCTTTTTCGCAGCAAGAGATTTCAACAGTTTCACATCAGGGCATATCGCACCGTTCAATGGAAAATAATGGTGTGAGTGATATGAGTCCTACAAGAAGGATTGAAATAATGGATGTGAATTGTTTTTGCACGGTTGAATTTAGGAGTGA